>JABLTO010236522.1_pt1 | contig 11972 bp, 6 predicted proteins | sample 7160091 | NCBI WGS metagenome assembly JABLTO01 (sample SAMN14651225, study PRJNA627086) | human gut metagenome | isolation source: feces | host: Homo sapiens
CGGCCAGTTGCCGACATACTGCGTCGCACCGGAAGATCATCATGAACAGAAGTTATAGAAATACCATGGAGATTGCAGAATATGCGAATCAGCTGGCGGGGATCAAAGATATGGATCTTTTCCAGCGTCATGGCTGTCCGGTATTTGAAAGACGGGGAGTTTCGAGAAGAGAAGCTCTTGATGAGATATTCGTACAGTGGCAGAACCGGTCTGAGGATTATGAAACGGAAGCACTGATCCTTCTGACTGAGGAAGAAGCCAGGGAAGCATATCAGCATCTCAGAGAAAAAACAGAACAGAGCGGAAAGACAGAAGAATATCCTGTGACCTATATGGACAGAAACAGCCAGACATTCTGCAAGGGTCTGACGGTGACTACATTTTATCTTGCAAAAGGACTTGAGTTTGATCAGGTCTTTGGGCTTTTTGAAGAAAAAAAGAATAGAGGCCTTACAACACAGGCAAAGTATATTACAGCAACCAGGGCATTGCATGAACTGTGTATGTATGAGGTTACCGGTCGCAGGTAACAACTTTATATTTTCTTCATAGGATTTTCACATTACTGAAATGAAAATTCATTGACATGTATGTAATAAAATTGTAAAATATAGCACAAGGTTATAAATACTGTTCAGAATCGGACAGTAAATATAAAAATCATAACTGAAATAAGGAGGATGTTATGAAGAACAAAAGAATACTTGCGATTTTAGCAATTTCCATATCAGCATCTGTACTGATGGCAGGCTGTAGTTTCTTTGGTGGAGATGAACCGGAAGAAGAATCCGTTGCAGTGACTGTAACACCTACACCGGTAGCTACCGAGACACCTACACCGGAACCGACGATCGCACCGGATGTACAGAATACAACCTATACTTCCGCAGATAAGTCTGTAGCTATCAATCTGCCAGATGCAACATGGTCCAATAAGACAGATGAGACAGATATGCTGAGCTTTGAGTCCCCGGACGAAGGCAGTATCCTTATCCTTCACGGACAGGGTGAAGACACCATGGCTTCCACTGTAATCCCAAGTTCTCAGGATATGGCAGTATCTCTGGAACAGGCAGACGGTGATAAGACTGACGGAACAGATTTTGAAATTCAGGATTATTCTGCAAATGATGTAAATGGAACAGGCGTTTATACCTACGTTACAAAGATGCTGAACACAGATAAAAGTGACGGAAATCTGTATGTAGTGCATAAAGTATTTTCAAATGATTCCGAGTACTATAGCCTTACAGGTTCTGTTAAGACAGAAGATGCACTTGCACCGATCAAGGCAGCTGTAGATTCTTTCCAGATCCTTGGAGATTCCTCCCTGAAAGATGCAGCACCTGCAACAGCAGCTCCGGCAGCAGACAGCAGTGCAGCAGCAGATGGAACAGCAGCAGACGGCAGCAGTACTGATGCAGCGGCAGCTGATGGAAGCACAGGAGATGCGGCAGCAACAGATGGAAGTACAGATGGAACAGCTTCTTCTGACAGCACAGGAACAACTTCCAACTCCGGCGGTTTCACAGATGAACAGCTGAGCAACACAGATGAAACAAGAACACTTTATCGTAACTCAGACGGACATCCATTTGTAATTACTCCGGATGGAAACGGAAACTGGGTAGACTTTGACGGTAATACCTATACTTTCGCAACAGACCAGGATGCATATGATGCAGATGGAAACAGCTATTACTGGCATGGAGAAGGTGCAGACGTATATTATATGCCTGTTGAGTAAATCTCAGACAGAACGGTGACTGCCGGCAGGCAGTTATCTGAAAAAGTAATAAGAAAAGGCAGGTGAGAAATCATCTGCCTTTTGTTACTGTGATAACCAGATTGCTGTGAACGGAGTGAACAGTAACTAAATGACAGTGCGAATGGAGGAAAATATGGAAGCATATGGGAAATTTGCGCAGGTTTATGATATGTTCATGGATAACATTGATTATGAAAGCTGGGCAGATTATATTACAGAACATCTGAAAGAACAGGGAATATCAGACGGGCTTGTACTGGAACTTGGCTGTGGAACAGGAACTATGACAGGATTGCTTGCTCAAAAAGGATATGATATGATTGGAGTGGACAATTCGGAAGAAATGCTTGCTGAGGCAATGGAGAAAAAAGTAGAGTCAGGACTTGATATACTTTATCTTCTGCAGGATATGCAGGAATTTGAACTATATGGAACAGTACGTGCTGTGATAAGCGTCTGTGACAGTCTGAATTATATTACAGAAAAAGAAGAACTTCTGGAGGTTTTTCGTCTGGTAAATAATTATCTTGATCCGGGCGGAGTATTTCTTTTTGATATGAACACTCTTCATAAGTACAGAGATATTCTGGGAGATACGACTATTGCGGAAAACAGGGATGAAGGAAGTTTTATCTGGGACAATACGTTTGATCCTGAAAAAAATCTGAATATTTATGAACTGGCTGTTTTTCTTCCGAGAGAAGACGGCCTTTATGAAAAATGTGAAGAGCTTCACTGTCAGAAAGCCTATACAAGGGAAGAAATCGAGGAACTGCTGAAAGAAGCAGGACTCAAACTTATGGCAGTGTATGATGCCTATACAATGAATCCTGCCACGGAGGACAGTGAGAGACTGTTTTTCATGGCACGGGAATCAGGAAAGTAAATAAAAGAGAGGAAATAATATGAATGATTATATAGTAAGAGCAGTTGCTGCAGATACTCAGATCAGAGCCTTTGCAGCTGTGACAACAGAAATGGTGGAGACTGCACGTAAGCACCACAATACAAGCCCGGTTGCTACTGCAGCACTGGGACGTCTGCTTACTGGTGGAGCCATGATGGGCGTGATGATGAAAGGTGAAAAGGACCTTCTTACCCTTCAGATAAAGGCGGACGGACCGATTGAAGGAATCACTGTAACTGCAGATTCCAAAGGCCGTGTAAAAGGTTATGTAGGTAATCCGGATGTCATTATTCCGGCCAACTCCATTGGCAAGCTGGATGTGGCAGGTGCTGTAGGTCATGGTATCCTGAATGTGATCAAAGATATGGGAATGAAAGAACCATATTCCGGTCAGGTTGCTCTGCAGACAGGTGAGATTGCTGAGGATCTTACTTATTACTTTGCGGTAAGCGAACAGGTACCGTCTGCAGTAGGCCTTGGCGTTCTTATGAACAAAGATAATACGGTACGTCAGGCAGGTGGCTTTATTGTACAGGTAATGCCATTTGCAGAAGAAGCTACAATTGCAAAACTGGAACAGAATGTACAGAAAATACAGTCAGTAACAACTCTTCTTGAACAGGGCCATACGCCGGAGAGTCTTCTTGAACAGGTACTGGATGGTTTTGATATTGAAATTAATGATACAATGCCGACAGAATTTTACTGTAACTGCAGTAAGAGCAGAGTGGAAAAAGCCCTGATCAGTATTGGTCGTAAGGAATTAAATGAACTGATACAGGAGGGCAAAGATGTGGAATTGAACTGCCATTTCTGTAACACTAACTACGTATTTAACGTGGAAGAACTTAAAGAAATTCTCAGAAAATGTAAATAACGATATTGGCTTCAGGCGGCAGGGAGGAATAAAGTGAAAGACGGATTTATTAAAGTAGCTGCGGGAACTCCGGAAGTTCAGGTGGCAGACTGCGAATTTAATGCAGACAAAATCATTGAAATGGCAAAAGAAATGGAAGAGCAGGGCGCAAAGGTTATGGTTTTTCCGGAACTCTGCATCACAGGATATACCTGCGGAGATCTTTTCTGGCAGGAGACACTCCTGGAAGAAGCAAAAGTCCAGCTTATCAGAATTGCGGAAGCAACAGAGGATATAGATGCACTGATCTTTGTAGGACTGCCGCTGGAATATAACAGCAAGCTTTATAATGTTGCAGCAGGGCTGAGTCATGGAGAAATCCTTGGATTTGTGCCAAAAATCCATATTCCGAACTATAATGAGTTTTATGAGGCAAGATATTTCACCTCAGGAGAAAAAGTTGACGGAACTGTGACCATCCGGAAAGAAGTTCCCGAGACAGAGTTTGATTCAGATAAATTTGCAGGAATTCTTGTAAACGGAAAAGTGATCGAATTTGGTTTTGATGATGACACTGATGAGTATGAGGATGAAGACGGGTATGAGGATGAAGATGAGGATTTTGAGGAAGAGGATATGGAGGAATATGAAGTATCCATTTGCCCGAATATGATTTTCACCTGCAATGAAATTCCGAAACTACAGGTTGCAGCGGAAATCTGCGAAGACCTCTGGGTTCCCAATCCACCGAGTGTACAGCATGCATACCATGGTGCAAATCTGATCGTCAATCTTTCTGCAAGTGATGAAGTCGTCGGGAAGGATTCTTACAGAAGAAGCCTTGTCAGCGCACAGTCGGCACGGCTTCTCTGCGGATATATTTATGCCAGTGCAGGAGAAGGAGAATCCACACAGGACGTTGTCTATGGAGGACATGACCTGATCGCTGAGAACGGCACGATCCTGGCTGAGAGCAGACGCTTTGTCAATGGAGTGATCTATGCAGATATTGATATCAACAGACTGAATAATGAGAGACGCAGAATGACGACCTGCCAGTTTGCACCGGATGTAGTACCCGAGGGGCAGGATATGTATTATAATGAAGAATTCTTTTCACTTGATGTCGAAGAAACAGAACTTACACGTAAGTTTGATTCCAGACCGTTTGTGCCGGGTATAAGAGAAGAAAGGGAACGACGCTGTGACGAAATCCTCAATATCCAGGCAATGGGACTTAAAAAGAGACTGGCACACATTCACTGCCAGAATGCAGTGATCGGACTTTCAGGAGGACTTGATTCCACACTGGCGCTTCTTGTAACAGTAAGGGCATTTGATATGCTGGGAATGGACAGGAAAAAAATCACAGCAGTTACAATGCCGTGTTTCGGTACAACAGACCGGACATATAATAATGCCTGCCAGCTCAGTAAATGTCTGGGAACAGAGTTAAAAGAAGTTAACATAAAAGATGCAGTAAATCTTCATTTCCGTGATATCGGTCATGATCCGGAAGTGCATGATGTAACATATGAGAACGGACAGGCAAGAGAAAGAACCCAGATTCTCATGGATATTGCAAATCAGTCTGGCGGTATTGTTATTGGAACAGGTGATCTCTCGGAGCTTGCACTTGGCTGGGCAACTTATAACGGAGACCATATGTCCATGTATGCAGTAAATGCGTCTGTGCCGAAGACTCTGGTACGCCATCTTGTCAGATATTATGCGGATACCTGCAATGACAGCAAGCTTAACGAGATTCTTCTGGATATTCTGGATACACCGGTAAGTCCGGAGCTTCTTCCACCTAAGGATGGAGTGATCTCCCAGAAAACAGAAGATCTGGTGGGACCTTATGAGCTTCACGACTTCTTCCTGTATTATATGCTCCGTTGGACATTTCCTCCGGCAAAGATCTTCCGTATGGCGAAGATTGCCTTTGAGGGTGAATATGATGAAGAAGTGATACTTAAATGGCTGAAAATTTTTTACAGAAGATTTTTTACACAGCAGTTCAAGCGTTCCTGTCTTCCGGACGGCCCGAAGGTTGGAAGTGTGGCAGTTTCTCCGAGGGGGGATTTGAGAATGCCAAGTGATGCATCTATGAAACTCTGGATGAGAGAACTTGATAAGATCAGACTGTAAATAAACAATGACAGCGGCGGAGGCCTTCAGTGGACCTCCGCCTTTTCAACAGCTTTGCGGATTGCATTGATAAGCATTACAGATGTATACTTCTGGTCACTTGGATATTCAAGACTGTCAAGAGACTGGGATGTGTAAATCTGGCTGGAAAGTGAGTTCAGCACAGGTTCTACCAGAGGAAACATGGCAGAAGTGCTTTCACTCAGATTACGTAGCTGTATTGAACGGATACGCTCCTGATCAACAGTTACTTCCACATCGAAGGTATTGCTGTTCAGCTGAATAGAAGTGCGGTAAATGCCAGGGGTATATCTGGAGATGGAAGTATTGGATACAGCAGCTGATTTTCCAGATCCGAACATGAAGAACATCACCACTCCAAAGATTATAAGGAGAACCAGAAAGATGATAGTGTAGATTACCTCTTTCATATGTAGCACGATGATTTTTGTTTTGGAACTCATTGTCTGCGCCTCCTGTCTGGTGCTTGTGTTTCCCGGTAAAATTTCAGAGGGATACCGTTTTAATATATCTTATTGTTCAGAATCTGGATTTATGTTAGTACAGCGAAAATTTACATTTGTTTTTGGGAGGTTTTTATGTCACTGCAGTTTATTATAGGAAATTCCGGTGCCGGCAAATCCTGGACATCGTATCAGAATATTATAAGTGAATCCGGAAAACATCCGGAGATCCGTTATTATGTGATCGTGCCGGAACAGTTCACCATGCAGACACAGAAAACACTGGTTGAAATGCATCCGGACAAAGGAATTCTGAATATTGATATCCTGAGTTTTGAACGTCTGGCATATCGTGTATTTGAGGAAGTAGGCGGAGATACCAGAAAAATGCTGGAAGAGACCGGCAAAAATATGGTTTTGCAGAAACTGATCCAGACAAAGGAAAAAGATCTGGATTATCTGGGAAGTCAGATGAAAAAGGCCGGATATCTTGATGAAGTCAAATCGCTGATTTCTGAATTTATGCAGTATGAAGTCAGAGAAGAAGAAATGGACAAAATGCTGAAAGATGCAGAGGACAGGCCGCTTCTGCATATGAAACTGAAAGATGTTTCGGTACTTTATCAGGCATTTCGGGAATATCTTTCCGAACATTATATGACCGCAGAGGAAGTTCTGGAAGTTCTTGTGAAAGAAATCCCATTTTCACAGAAGCTGAAGGGGAGTGTAGTACTTCTGGATGGCTATACAGGTTTCACACCGGTGCAGCACAGAGTAATACAGGAATTGCTTAATGTCTGTGCGAAGGTGTCGGTGACTGTGACCATGGATACCAGAGAAGAGCTTCTTGCGAAAGGAAAACCTCATCAGCTTTTTTATATGAGCCACAAAATGTTGACCAGTCTTGCCGGACTTACCAGGGATATGGAAGAACCGGTGTGGATCCAGGCAGGGGATAAATCGCGTTTTGCAGAGGCACCTGCGCTTGCATTTCTGGAACAGAATCTCTTCCGTTACAGAAAAAAAGTTTATAAAGAGGAACAGAATGAGATCAGACTTTTTGCAGCAGGTAATCCGGAAAAAGAAATGGAAGAAACTGCCAGGAGAATAAGAAGGCTCATAAGAGAACAGGATTATCATTACGGACAGATTGCAGTGATAACAGGTAATCTGGAGGAATATGGAAGCATAGCCAGACAGGTTTTTCAGGCAGCAGGGATTCCGTTTTTTATTGACGAAAAGCATTCCATACTTATGAATCCGTTTGTGGAGTATCTCCGTGCGGCAATTGAGATGGCTGTACAGGGGTTTTCCTATGAAAGCGTATTCCGCTATCTGAGATGTGGAATGTCAGATATTACGCGCGAAGAAACGGATATTCTGGAGAATTACGTGATCGCACTAGGTATTCGCGGGCTGAAAAAGTGGAAGGAAACATGGGTGCGCACCTACCGTGGAATGAAACCGGAGAAAATTCTCGAGATCAACGGGATCAGAGAGAAATTTATAGAAGAAACAGAAAATCTTGGAATATGTTTTTCAGGCAGAAGGCGGTCTGTGGATGAGTACTGCAGAAGTCTTTATGAATTTATCACAGGAAGTAAAATCCAGGAAAAGCTGAAACAACAGGAAAGAATGTTTCAGAGAAACGGCGATAAAGCAATGGAGAAGGAATATGCGCAGATTTATGGGATCGTTATGGACCTTCTGGATAAAATGGCTGAAATTCTTGGAAATGAGATGGTGAGCGCAGAGGAATTCCGTCAGATACTGGAAACAGGTATGGCGCAGGCGAAAGTGGCACTGATTCCACCTTCAATGGATCAGGTTCTTGTTGGAGATATGGAAAGAACACGTCTGAAAGATATCCGGGCACTGTTTTTTGTGGGTGTCAATGAGGGAAATATACCGAAGAACACAGATTCAGGTGGAATACTGACAGAGACTGACAGGGATTTTCTGGAAGATCAGGGGATAGAACTTGCACCCGGGCCAAAAGAACTTATGAATATGCAGCGATTCTATCTGTATCTGAATCTTACAAAGCCATCCGAATATCTCTGTCTTTCCTACAGCCTTTCTTCAGGAAAAGGAGAGGCATCTTCACCGGCATACCTTATTCATACAATAGAACATCTTTTTCCAGGGCTTTCCACTGTCAGAGCGGAGATGCCGGAACAGGAAATGGATCTTCTGGAAACACCGGAGACATCACTGGATTATGTAGTCAGAGGGCTGAATGAAGAAGAAAACCGCAAAGACAATCCATATTTTCAGGAGCTGTACAGCTGGTATATTAAAAATCCCGAATACAGGACATTGATTAAGAAACTTACAGATGCTGCATTTATCCGAAAACCGCAGGACCAGATCAGTAAAAGTGTGGCCAAGGCTCTGTATGGGGAGATATCTTCTTTTGGCGCAACCAGACTGGAGCGTTTTTCAGCATGTGCATTTGCACATTTTCTGAAATACGGTCTGGCAGTTACAGAACGTGCTGAATACGAATTCCGGGCAATGGATATGGGAAATGTCATGCATCAGGCGCTTGAGGATTTTGCTGCAGAACTGAAACGTAAAAATCTGGAATGGAGTGAACTGAATGATGAAGAGAGAAATGCCATTGCGGATGAATGTCTTGACAGGGTTGCGGCTGATTATGGAAACACAATCTTGCAGAGCAGTGCCAGAAACCATTACATGATTGAGCGGACAAGAAGAATCATGAAAAGAACTGTATGGGCACTGCAGGAACAGCTGAAAAATGGAAAGTTCCGACCAGAAGGTTTTGAGGTATCAATAGGCGGAGGCCGGATTGACCGTCTTGATGTTCTGAAAGAAGATAATAAAGTATACGTAAAGGTCATTGATTATAAGACCGGAAATACATCGTTTGATCTGGTGAGTATTTATCACGGACTGCAGCTTCAGCTGGTGGTCTATATGGAAGCTGCGATACAGGCAGAACAGAGAAAATATCCGGACTGTGAAATAAAACCGGCAGGTATTTTTTATTACAACATAAAGGATCCGATGATACAGAAAGAAATGGAAAGTGATCTGGAACTTATCAATCCGGAGCTTCTGAAAAAACTCAAAATGAACGGCCTGGTTCTTTCTGACAAAGACATCATCGCTAAAATGGACGAAACTACAGTCTCACTTCCGCTGAGCTATAATAAAAGCGGCACTCTGCGAAAGGGTGCATCTGTTGCAACAGAAGAAGAGTTTGCAGCACTGGGAAAATTTGTAAAGCAGAAAATTGAAAATGTAAAAGAAGCAATCTATAACGGAAAAGTAGAAGCTTCACCGTACGAATTAAAGGACAGAAATGCCTGTACTTACTGTCCGTATCAGGGAGTCTGCGGGTTTGATAAAAAAATTCCCGGCTATGAATTCAGAAGGATAAAACAGTTTACGGATAATGAAATCTGGAAAATGCTCACAGGAGAGGAGGACTGAGGATGGGAGTAACATGGACAGAAGAACAGAAAAAAGTAATTACCCTGCGTGACAGAAATATTCTGGTAAGTGCAGCAGCAGGCTCCGGCAAAACAGCAGTCCTTGTACAGCGTATTCTCAGTAAGATCATGGATACAGAGCGTCCTGTAGATATTGACAGGCTTCTGATCATGACATTTACAAGAGCGGCAGCAGGAGAAATGAAAGAGAGAATTTCTGCAGCAGTTGAACAGATGTTGTACGATAATCCGGACAGTGAACATCTGCAGAAACAGATGACACTGATCCATAATGCACAGATTACAACTATTGACGGTTTTTGTTCGTATATTATACGAAATTATTTTCATATGGTAGGCCTTGATCCCGGATATAGAACTGCGGAAGAAGGGGAACTGAAACTTTTGCGGGAAGATGTAATGAAAGAGCTTATGGAGGAAGCGTATCAGGAAGCAGATGAGAAATTTATAAGTCTGGTTGAATGCTATTCACAGGATAAGTCAGATGAAAGTATTACAGAGATGGTTTATAAACTTTATGAAGCTGCCATGAGCCATCCATTTCCGGAAGAATGGCTGGAAGAATGCCTGGAAGCGTACAGGATCGAAGACACAGATGAACTTCGCAGTGGAAAATGGATGGAATGCCTGTGGGAGGAAGTCCGTGAAAAAACAGAGCAGGTGGAAAACCTTCTGGAGTATGCAGCTGAAATATGTCAGAGCCCGGGCGGCCCGTATTATTATGACAGTGCACTGCAAAGTGATCGCCTTCTCCTTGATAAGGTAAAAAAATGTGCGGTTGCAAAAGAGTTTAATGAACTGAAGAAAATTCTGGACGAACATTCTTATGCGAAACTTTCCACAAAAAAAGATGATTTTGTGGAGCCAGACAGAAAAGACCTTGTCAAATTCCTGAGAGACGAAGAAAAGGATTTATGGAAAGAACTTTCTGAACGATATCTTGGACATGAAGTGGAAGAACTCCTGAAAATAATTCGATACTGCAGGAAACCTATGGAGGGACTTACAGATCTTACCCTGAAATTTATGGAAGCGTTTGCTGTACGAAAAAGAGAAAAAAATGTTCTCGATTTCACAGATATGGAACATTTCGCACTTGAAATTCTTGTGCGAAAAGAGGAGGGAGAATTGATTCCCACGCAGGCTGCCAGAGAACTTTCTGCCAGATATGATGAGGTTATGGTAGATGAATATCAGGATAGTAATGAGGTACAGGAGCTGATCACTACGCTTGTTTCCGGCTGGGTGGATCATCGTAAGAATATATTTATGGTCGGAGATGTAAAGCAAAGCATATACCGTTTTCGACTTGCAATGCCGGAACTGTTTATGGAAAAGTATCACAGCTATTCGCTGGAAGACAGCGAAGAACAGCGAGTGGATCTTCATAAGAATTTCAGGAGCAGATCTCAGGTCTTAAGTGCGGTAAATTTTATTTTCCGCCAGATCATGGGAGAAGATATGGGAGGGATCACGTATGATGATGACAATGCTCTCTATGCAGGCGGTAGTTTTCCGGAAGGCGAAGATCCGGAATTCCTGAAAACCGAAGTACTTATTATAGAAAAAGACGGACCTGAGCTTGAAGAGGAACAGGGCAAAAAGACTGCCCAGGAGCTGGAAGCATTGGCAATTGCCCAGAGAATCAATGAGATGGTCGGAAAAGATGAAGTGGTTGATAAAGAAACCGGAGAATATCGCAAAATCAGATATGGAGATATTGTTATTCTTCTTCGTACCGCAACAGGCTGGACAGAAACATTTAATGAAGTGCTTACATCTAAGGGAATTCCTGTTTATACAGCATCAAGAACCGGATATTTCTCTGCGCAGGAAGTAGTGACTCTGCTGAATTTCCTCAGAATCTGTGATAATCCGCTGCAGGATATCCCGATGACGGGAGTTCTTTATTCTCCGATGGTGGGCTGCACAGCGCAGGAACTGGCAATGATCAGAAGCGAATATCCGGAAGGTTTCGTTTATGAAAGCCTCTGTGAGTATGCCGGCGACGGACAGCTGGTACTTTTTCCGGAAGATGATGAAAAAGAAACGCTGAAAGAAAAAATAAGAAATTTCCTGGATATTCTTAATAAGATCCGTAATATGGCACCATATACACCAATCCATGAGCTGATTTTTGTATGCCTTAAGGAAACAGGATATGGTGATTATGTAAAAGCAATTCCGGGAGGTGCACAGAGAAGTGCAAACCTGCATATGCTTGTGGAAAAAGCAATGGATTATGAAAAAACAAGCTACAGAGGTCTTTTTAATTTTGTTCGCTATATCGAAAAGTTACAGAAATATGAGGTTGATTTCGGAGAAGTGAATCTTGCAGATGCAG
>JABLTO010058171.1_pt1 | contig 11957 bp, 8 predicted proteins | sample 7160091 | NCBI WGS metagenome assembly JABLTO01 (sample SAMN14651225, study PRJNA627086) | human gut metagenome | isolation source: feces | host: Homo sapiens
CCGAGGTTCAGCTCAGCCTCGACCTTGTCGTCGCGCTCGAACAGCTTAACGGCGTACCAACGCAGGAAGCGGTCATCGACCTTGCCCTGGATGGATTCCTCGATATGAGCGATGGCATGCTCAACGCTGCCGGTAAAGACATGGGGCAGCTCAACACCCTTGGCCTCTTTGGCGGCGGCGATGGCAGCCTCGGCAGCCTGCTGGCAGCCCTCGCCCTTCAGGGCGGAAATCTCAACAGCCTTACAGCCCAGTTCCTTGGAGAGCTTGTTCAGGTCGATCTTGTCGCCGTTCTTGCGAACCAGGTCGATCATGTTGACTGCCATGACAACGGGGATGCCCAGCTCGATCAGCTGGGTGGTCAGGTAGAGGTTACGCTCGATGTTGGTACCATCGATGATGTTCAGGATGGCATCGGGCTTCTCGTTGACGAGGTAGCCGCGGGCGACAACTTCCTCCAGCGTGTAGGGAGACAGAGAGTAGATACCGGGCAAGTCCTGGATCACGACATCATCGTGGCCCTTGAGTTTGCCCTCTTTCTTTTCCACCGTAACGCCGGGCCAGTTACCGACGTACTGGTTAGAGCCGGTCAGGTTATTGAACAGGGTGGTTTTACCGCAGTTCGGGTTGCCGGCCAATGCAATTTTAATTGCCATTCATATACCCCTTTCTATGTTTTCCCGCTTTTGGGCGGGGAAAGCAGCCATTTTACTCGACCTCGACCATCTCGGCGTCAGCCTTACGAACGCTCAGCTCGTAGTTGCGGACGGTCAGCTCCATGGGGTCGCCCAGAGGTGCGACCTTGCGGACGTAGACCTGGACACCCTTGGTCAGGCCCATGTCCATGATGCGGCGCTTGACAGGGCCTTCGCCGTGCAGGCGTTTGACCGTAGCAGTCTCGCCGACCTTAACGTCTTTAAGAGTTTTCATATACGATTCCTCCTCAATACTGTAAATCTAGCCCCCGTTTGCGCGGGGACGGATTTCCGAATTTTAGGCGACCATGATGCGCATGGCCATGGTCTTATCCAGCGCGATGCGGGCTTCCTTGACCTGGAGGATCAGGTTGCCGCTGATCTCGTTGACGACCGTAATGGTCTCGCCAACAACAAAGCCCAGCTCTGCCAGGTGCAGACGAACTTCATCCTTACCGGTGATCTTCTGGATGGTGACGGTCTCACCTGCTTTTGCCATTGTCAAAGGCATAGCACAAACACCCCTTTATATGCTGTTTGGCCCGCCCATTAGCATATGCTAACAGGTCAAGCAAAAGTGGGCGGTTAGAACGCTCTAACCGCTTGCGATAGCAGTTTAGCATAACTAACACCTAAAAGTCAAGCAGTTAGAGGAAATTAACTTATTTTCGTGCAGGGCGCTAGTTTTATGCAACTAACCTTGTGCAATTCTATAAAAGTTTACAACATATTCATAAGATTGGCCGGATTTGACAAAACAGGACAAATTTGAGGATGTGTATATAGATTAAGGATAAGGCATACGGTAGCAGAGATGGCTCCCCTTGAGGGGAGCCTTTAAAGTAGTACTTGCCAAATTGGTCGTTGTCCTGTATAATTAAAAAGTTATCGTTTATAAAGAGCAACACTACAACGAGGTTTATTATGCTGACTAAATATCTGACTGTATTTTTCGTCTCGATGGTGCCGCTGATCGAGCTGCGCGGCGCGATCCCCATCGGCGTGGGGCTGGGCCTGCCGCTGTGGCAGGTGTACATCATCTCCATCATCGGCAACATGCTCCCGGTGCCGTTCATCTTCTTTCTTGCCCGCAGGGTGCTGGAGTGGGGCGCGGATAAGCCGGTCATCGGCAAGTTCTTCACCTTCTGCCTGGAGAAGGGCCACAAGGGCGGCGAGAAGCTGAAGGCCAAGGCCGGCCGCGGCCTGCCCTGGGCGCTGCTGCTGTTCGTGGGTATCCCCCTGCCGGGCACCGGTGCCTGGACCGGCACACTGGCCGCCAGCCTGCTGGACATGGATTTCAAATCCAGCGTGCGTGCCTGCATGGGCGGCGTGCTGCTGGCCGGGTGCATCATGGGTGTGGTCAGTTTGCTGGGCTTCTCGGCCTTTGGTGCGATTGCCGGGTAATTTTTAAACAATAAAAGGATGCAAGGAGTAAGTTCCTTGCATCCTTTTTTATCGTTATTGCGGGCCCCTAAAGCCTCCCTTGTGTAAAGGGTGACTCCCCACAGTGTGGGGAGATGTCGCGAAGCAACAGAGGGGCCCGACGCGTAAGCGGGTGGCACGGCGGTAGCCGTGACGGAGGGATTGTGATTTTACGGGGTAGGTCGATGTATGGGTAAGTTCACAATCCCCCACCGCTTCGCGGAGCCCCCTTTACACAAGGGGCCTTTTAAGGGGTACTTATTCTAATCCCATCACTTCATCTACCGGCAGGGCGGCTGTTACACCGTGGGCGGGGGTGTTCAGGCCGCAGGCGGCGGTGACTGCCTGCATGACGGCGGATTTCTGCTCCTGCGGGACGACGATCATAACAAAATCCTGCTCCTCCCGAATGGAAATGCCCAAAAAGCTGCTGGTCTCCTCGGTACTGCAGCGGCTGCCTTTCAGCACTGTGCCGCCGCGGGCCCCTGCTTTGCGGGCAGCGTCCACAGCTTCGTCGCCGTGGCCCGCCTTGACGGAAACCCACAGCAGGGCGTAGGGATGGTCCTTCATGGTGTGTTCCTCCTTTTCAGCAGTGGGTCCGGCACAGTCCGCCGGGGCGGTCAACTGCAAAATGCTGTTCTGTACGCCGGTCAGCGGCAGGGTCACGGCGATGCCTGCGCCGCGCTTGTGGTAAGAAAGCGCCTTGTTGATGGCCCCGAACACCGCCGGGACGTTGGCGCGGGGCAGCAGGCCCGCCGTCAGCACGCGGGTGGTGCCGCCCAGGCCGATGGCATCCAGCAGCTCAGACGGGGCTGTGCCCTTGGCGCGGGCTTCAAAACAAAGGGGGATGCCGTTTTTTTGCAGCACTTCCACCACGCGGTGCTCATCCTCGGCCTGCGTGACCGAAAGGAGCAGCCGCAGGCAGGGGGTGCGTTTTTGCGTTGCAGCCATATCAGTATTCCTCCAGTTCCACCACGGTGTCGTCCAAAATGTTGGGGGCGGTCTGCGCCTGGGTGCGGCGGGCATACAGCAGGCCCATGATCTGGATGGCGATGAGCGGAGCCAGGGCGACCAGCGCCACGATACCGAAGGCATCGGTGACGACGTTGCCGCCCACCGCGCTGCATGCGCCCATGGCCAGCGGCAGCAGGAAAGTGGATGTCATCGGGCCGCTGGCGACGCCGCCGGAGTCAAACGCGATGCCCACAAACACCGGCGGGACAAAGCGGCTCATGATAAGCGCCGCCGCGTAGCCGGGGATGAGCACCCAGTAGATGCTAAGTCCGGTCAGCACGCGCAGCATGGCCAGCGCCACCGCCACGGCCACACCGGCCTGCAGGGCGCGGTTCATGGCATGGCGGGAGATGGTGCCACCGGTGATCTCCTCGACCTGTTCGTTGAGCACCTGCACCGCTGGCTCGGCCTTGACGATGTAGTAGCCGATGAGCATGCCGATAGGAAGCAGCGCCCCGCGCAGGGGGCCGCTGCCCAGGCCACTGCCCAGCAGATTGCCTACGGGCGCGAACCCGACGTTGACACCGGTGAGGAACATAATCAGCCCGATAATGGTATACACAAAACCCAGCACCATACGCACCAACTGGCGCGGCTGGAAGCTGCGGGTCAGCGCCTGGAACAGCACAAACACGCCCACGATGGGCAGCGTGCTTTGCAGCACCTCGGCCGTATAATGGGGCAGGTCCTGCAAAAAGGCCAGTGCCACATCCTGGGTAGTGATGACCGGGGTCAGCTGCACGGCGTCATAAATCGTCTCCGTGGGGTGGTAGAAGATGCCCAGCAGCATGACCATCAGGATGGGGCCAACACTGCACAGAGCGATGAGGCCGAAGCTGTCGTTGGCGCTGTCCTTATCGCTGCGGGCAGCTGAGAAGCCGATGCCCAGCGCCATGATAAAGGGCACCGTCATGGGGCCGGTGGTGACGCCGCCGGCATCAAAGGCGACGGCCAAAAATTCATTGGGGACAAAAAGGGACACCACGAACAGCAGCAAATACAGCCCCAGCAGCATTTTGGACAGCGGCACGCGGTACAAAATGCGCAGCACCGCCACGGTGGTGAACACGCCGACGCCCGCCGCCACCGTCCAGATGAGCACGGCGTTGGGGATGGCCGCCACCTGGTTGGCCAGCACCTGCAGATCGGGTTCTGAGATTGTGATGATAGCGCCCATGGCAAAGCAGATGACAACGGCCAGCCATGTTTTTCTCTGGCGCACGATGCTGCCGCCTATCCCCTGGCCCAGCGGGGTCATGGAGATCTCGGCACCCAGCTGGAAGAAGCCCATGCCCACGATGAGCAGCACCGCCCCCGTTAAAAACAGGGCCAGCGTACCCACCTCCATGGGCACCAGCGTGACGCTGAGCATCAGCACGATAACCGTGATGGGCAGCACGCTGGTCAGGGCTTCGCGGGTCTTTTCTTTGAGTTTTTCGTTCATTCGGCCTCCTTTTGCATGTAAGGGGGTCAGGCGGGCATCAGCGGTTTTCCAGCGGCACGTAGTCCCGCGGGGTCATGATGCTCTGGTAAGCGGGGCGGATGATCTTATCCACGTTGACCAGCTCCTCCATGCGGTGGGCGGACCAGCCCACGATGCGCGCCACGGCGAAGATGGGGGTGTACAGCTCCACGGGGATACCCAGCATGTCATAGACGAAGCCGGAGTAGAAGTCGACGTTGGTGGACACGCCTTTATAAATGTGGCGTTTTTCTGCGATGACTTTGGGGGCCAGCCGCTCGATGGTGTTGTAATATTCAAAATCGAGGGCGCGGCCCTTGGCATCGGCCAGCTGGTGCACAAAGTTTTTGAACACCACGGCGCGGGGGTCGCTGAGGGAGTAGACCGCGTGGCCCATGCCGTAGATCAGGCCCTTCTGGTCGAAGGCCTGGCGGTCGACGATGCGGGACAGGTAGTCGTGCATGGCGGCTTCGTCGGTGGGGTCGGTGACGTGGGCGCGGATGTCGTCCATCATCTGCATGACCTTGATGTTGGCACCGCCGTGCTTGGGGCCTTTCAGGCTGGAAAGCGCCGCCGCAATGACCGAGTAGGTATCCGACCCGGAGGAACTGACCACGCGGGTGGTGAAGGTGGAGTTGTTGCCGCCGCCATGCTCCATATGCAGCAGCAGGGCGATGTCCAGCACGTGGGCTTCCAGCTCGGTGTATTTCTGGTCGGGGCGGAGCATCTGCAGCAGGTTTTCGGCGGTGGAAAGCTCCGGTTTGGGGCGGTGGATGTACATGCTGCCGCCGCACTCATAATAATGGTAGGCGTGGTAGCCGTAGACGGCCAGCATGGGGAAGACGCTGATGAGCTTGATGCACTGCTCCAGCTGGGTCTGCAGGTCGGTCTTGCCGATGTCGTCATCGTAGCTGGCGAGGGTGAGCACACTGCGGGTCAGCGAGTTCATCAGGTCGCGGCTGGGGGCTTTCATGATGACGTCCCGCACAAAGTTGGTGGGCAGGTCGCGGCATTTGACCAGGCTGTCCTTGAAAGCATCCAGCTGGGCCTCGTTGGGCAGGTCACCGATAAGGAGCAGGTAAGCGGCTTCCTCAAAGGCATAGCGCTTGCCGCGCAGGCCCCGGATGAGGTCATACACGTTGTAGCCGCGATACCAGAGTTTTCCGTCGCAGGGCACTTTTTTACCGTCCTTCTCCTCAAAGGCATCAATGCGGGAGATGTTGGTAATGCCTGCCAGCACGCCTTTGCCGTCCTGGTCGCGCAGGCCGCGCTTGATGTTGTATTGGCCAAAAAGGGACGGGTCGATGCGGTTGTTGGTGACACATTCCTCGGTAAAAACGGCAGCTTCTTTTGCAATAGCAGCGTAATCGCTCATGGGTATGACCTCCTTTTCTTCTGTTCCCCTGTTTCGCGGACGGTTCGGCATCTTGTGCGCGTTTCGTCCAGATTCTTTCCCGGATATGAACTTTTTTTATACGTTGCGTACATTTTAAATTATACAGTACGGCTGTATGGCCTGTCAAACAAAGTTTTTATGAACAAGCTGTATAAAACAGCAAAAATGTCCCACAATGCAAAGTTTGCATTGCAGGACATTTTTGCAAGATCAGAAGATTATATGGAAAGAAAAAAGAAGGAGGAAATGTTTATAGAAAACGCGGGGTAGGGAGAGCCTCCCTTTGCACAAGGGGGTCTTTGGGCTGCGGCACTTTTACTGCGCACTATTCCCCAAAGTGACGTTGAGAGTCAGGACCTTGCCGTCGCGCTCGACCTGCAGGGTGACGGTGTCGCCCACCTGCTTGTCGGCCAGGTAGCTCTTGACGGTGGAGGTGCTGCTGACAGCCGTGTCATCGATGGCGATGATGCGGTCGCCGCGTTGCACACCGGCAGCCTCGGCGCCGCCGCCCTTGGTGACATCAGCCACGTAGACGCCCAAAGCGGACACACCGTACTGCTGTGCGGTGGTGGAATCCTGAACGTCCAGGATGCTGACGCCCAGCACCGGGCGGGCCACAGCGCCGTTTTCGATCAACTGCTGGGCAATGTCCATAGCGGTGTTGATGGGGATGGCAAAGCCGATGCCCTCGGCCTCGCTGTAGCTGCTCTTGGCGTTGACCACGCCGATCAGCTCACCGTTTGCGTTGAACAGACCGCCGCCGGAGTTGCCCGGGCTGATGGATGTATCGGTCTGGATCAAGGTCATATTGTTATCTTCCACGGTGACCTGACGGTTCAGGGCGCTGACGATGCCCTGGGTAACGGTGTTGGACAAGGTGCCCAGCGGGTTGCCCACAGCCACGGTGGTCTCACCGACAGCCAGCTTATCGCTGTCGCCGATGACTGCCGGGGTCAGGCCGGTGGCATCGATCTTCAGCACGGCAATATCGGAAGTAGAGTCGACGCCGACAACGGTGGCGTCATAGCTCTGGTCGCTGCCGTTGAGCTGGACCTTCACGCTGGTAGCGCCGCTGACCACATGGGCGCAGGTGAGGATGTAGCCATCCTGGCTGACGATGATGCCGGAACCGGCACCGCTCTGCACATAGTAGCCGCCAAACCAGGTCTGGCTGCTGCTCATCTGCTCGGTGGTGATGGCCACCACACTGGGGGAGGCCACAGCAGCGATCTGCTGCATGGTCATAGAGGTGCCATCGGTGCTGCCGGTGTTAGAGGCATCGGTGCTGGTGTCGCGCTGGACTTCCTGCACGACCACCTGGTTGCCGGTCAGGCCGGCACGGCTGGCCACCACGGCACCGCCGATGCCGCTGCCGAAGCCCAGGGCCACCACGCCGACACCGGCGAGGACGCGCAGCAGGACCTTGTTATGCTTTTTTTCTTTCTTGGGGGGCTGCTGCGGGGCACTAGCGTAGCTGTAGCCATTGTAGCCGCCGTTGCTGCCGCCATTGCCGCCGCTGAAACTGCTGGTGTAGCCGTTGTTCTGGCCGTAGGCGTTGTTCGGCTGGTTGTAGGTGTTGGCACCGGTGTTATTGGTGCTGCTGCCCGCCGAGTAATCGGTGCGGGCGGTGTTGGCGGTGTTCATGCCGCTGCTGCCCACGTTGGGGTAGCCGCCCTGCTCGGGCTGGCTGGGCTGATCGGGCCGGGTTGCAGAAGTCTGGTTGGCTTCGTTCCGGGGCTGGTCGTTGTTCTGGCCCTGATTGGGGTCGGGCGTATTGCCGCCCTGGCCGTTATTGTAAAGACCGGAGTAATCGTATTCGTTGCTCATACTGGTCCATCCTTTCGCGTGAGATTTGGGAAGCGCCGGGGCAATGTGCCTGGGGCTTTCGTTCCCTTTTTGCTTTCTATGCCTATAGTATACCGGCCAATTGTGAAATAGGTTTCTCGGCCGGGTGAAAAGAATGTGAAAATGCTCCCATTTCGGCGCTTGACAGGCGGTGCCGGGGCCTGTATGCTGGATGTAGTTTGTAAAAGGAAGTGCCTGCTATGAAAATCACCCACGAAGCCGGGAAATACGTATTATACAAAGAAAAGACCGTCATCGGCATGGCTGCGCTGGAGGATGGGCGGCTGTGGGTGGAGATCGACCCGGCCTGGCGGCAGCGGGGGTACGGCAGCTATCTGGTCAAGGAGATCTTGCAGCAAAACGGCGGGTATGACGTCAAACGCGAGACCCACTTTACCGCCGGCCCTGCCGCTGACGAAGCCGCCGGGGCCTTATTGAAAAAGTTCGACTTTCTGCCCCAGGGCGGCGAGATGGTCCGCCGCCGGGTGCCGGATCTTTCGGCGGTGCAGCTTTGCCATGAATTTTTGACAGCCCACCTCCAGCCGGGCGGACTGTATGTGGACGCCACCTGCGGCAACGGCCACGACACCGAGTTTTTGTGCCACCTGGCAGGACCCACGGGCAGGGTGCTGGCGCTGGATATTCAGCCTGCCGCCGTGGAAAACACCAACACACGGCTGGGCGCCGCCGGGCTGGGGGCCATCGGGCAGGCATTGGTGCACGACCATGCACGTTTGGCCGAACTGGTCGCCCCCGGCACGGCGGATTGCGTGCTGTTCAATTTTGGCTGGCTGCCCGGCGCCGACCACGAGGTGCACTCCACCGCCGATGGCAGTCTGCCCGCCCTGCAGGCCGCGCTGGATGCCCTGAAGCCGCGCGGTGTGCTGGCGGCGGTGCTGTACAGCGGGCAGGTCATCGGTGACAGTGAAAAGCAGGCGGCGCTGGGATTTTTCCGCGCCCTGCCGCTGACAAAATACACCGTGCTGGTATGCGAGTTTGCCAACTGGGCCAGCACCGCTCCCCTGCCCTGCTTCGTGATAAAAAAGTAACGCTTGCCCCCGCCGCGTCGGCATGGTATGCTTGTAGTATCGAACTTTTCCGCCTATGGGCGGGGCATAGAAAGAGGCTGCCTTTTGCAGAAAGAGACCTTTATCAAGCAATATGCGGCGGGACTGAACCCCCAACAGCTGGCCGCCGTGCAGGCCGTGCATGGGCCGGTGCTGCTGCTGGCCGTGCCGGGCAGCGGCAAAACCACCGTGTTGGTGACCCGTTTGGGCTACATGGTGCTGTGCTGCGATGTGCCCCCGGCGCAGATCTTAACGATGACCTACACGGTGGCCGCCACCCACGAGATGCGCGGCCGCTTTGCCGCCCGTTTTGGGGCGGAGCTGGCCGGGCAGATGACCTTCCGCACCATTAACGGGCTTTCGGCGGTGATTTTGCAGTATTACAGCCGGGTCTACGGCCGCCGCCAGCCCGAACTGCTGACCAACGAGGGCGACATCACCCGGATGCTGACCGACATCTGGCAGCAGGTGAACCGGGAGTTTCCCACCGAGAGCACACTGAAAGAGCTGCGCACGGCCATCACCTACATTAAAAATATGGCGCTGGCCGATGAGGAAATTGAAGGGTTGGAAACGGATTTAGCCAACCTGCCGGAGCTGTACCGCCGCTACCAGGCCGCGCTGAAACGGGCCGGGCAGATGGACTACGACGACCAGATGGTGTTTGCGCTGCAAATTCTGCGGGCCGCGCCGCCGGTGCTGGCGTATTTCCAGCAGCGGTATAAATATTTTTGCGTGGATGAATCGCAGGACACCTCCAAAATTCAGCACGAAATTATACGGCTGCTGGCCGGGCGCAGTCTGAACCTGTTTATGGTAGGCGACGAGGATCAGAGCATCTATGGGTTCCGCGCCGCCTACCCCCAGGCGCTGATGGACTTTGAGCAGATCTACCCCGGCGCACAGGTGCTGCTGATGGAGGAGAATTACCGTTCCAGTGAGGAGATCGTGGCCGCCGCCAACGCCTTTGTGGCCCGCAGCCGCTACCGCCGCCCCAAAACCCTGCGGGCGACCCAGGGGGCGCAGTGCCCCATTGAGATACGGCGCATCACCCGGCGTGAGGAGCAGATCGACTGGCTGTTTGAGGAAGCCCGGCGCGGCGGCGGGGAGACGGCGGTGCTGTTCCGCAACAACGAGAGTGCGCTGCCGCTGGTGGACCTGTGCGAGCGGCGGGGTGTGCCCTACCGCTTTAAAAAGGCCGACCTGACGTTTTTCACCCACAAAATTGTGCTGGATGCCGTGGATTTTTTGCACTTTGCCTACGAGCCGGCCAATGGTGAGCGGTTTTTGCGGCTGTACTACAAGTTTGGGCTGGCGATCTCCCGCCAGAGGGCGCTGGCGGCCTGCGGGGCCAGTGCCCGCACCGGGCGGCCGATTTTGGAGGAGCTGATCCGTGACTCCGAGACAAAGACTCGGATGCGGGAATCGCTGGGGGATATTTACGCGGCGTTTAAGCGCATCCCGCAGCTGAACGCCGCCGATGCGCTGGACGCCGTGCGCCACGGCTGCGGTTACGGCGCGTACCTGAACCAGAAGGGCATGGACACCGGCAAACTGGCTATTTTGGAAATGCTGGCCGAGCAGGAGCCCAACGCCCTGCGCCTGTTGGACCGGCTGGAAGAGCTGCGGATGCTGATTGCCGCGAAGGCCGATGTAAACAGCGATGTTCCGTTTGTTTTGTCGACGATCCATTCCAGCAAGGGTCTGGAGTATGACCGGGTGGTGCTGCTGGATGCCTTTGACGGCGTGCTGCCCGCCAAGCCGGAGATCTGCTGCCGCACCCCCGAGGACACCCGCCAATACGAGGAGGACCGCCGCCTGTTTTACGTGGCAATGACCCGTGCGCGGCACAAGCTGGTGTTGTTCGATTGCAAGACGATGCCCTCGGTTTTTGTGCAAGAAGTAATTTTTAATTTGCCCGAGAGCCGTGCCGAACGGGAGCTGGCCAAGGCCGAAACCAACCGGGTGTTGGGGCGGAATAAGCCTGCGGCTACCGGGCCTGCGTTGCCGCCGGTGGATGTAGCGGCTGTGACCCGCGTTGGGGCCGCCGTGCAGCATGCGGTGTTCGGGCGAGGGGTCGTAACCGAATTTGACGGACGGTTTGTTACTGTGGAGTTCTCGGGGATGCGGGTCAAGAAATTAGATGCTGCGTTGGTGGCGGAAAAGCATTTGTTGTGGGATTTGTGATTGCGGCTGATGGTTGTCCCCCCCATGCGGTGACAACCGTATATAACAGCATCCTGCTGTAAGGTTCTTCTTTTTTTGTGACCAAAAGGGAAGCGAAAAAGTCTCGCTGCTGCAAGGCAGCACGAAAGGTAAAAACACATATGAAAAAGATATTACTTCTCGCCACTGGCGGCACCATCGCCAGCAAACCCACCGCCGCCGGCGGCCTGGCGCCGGCCATTACATCGGAAGAACTCCTTTCTTTCGTGCCGGAGCTGGCCAAACTCTGCGAGATCGACGCGGTGCAGCTGTTCAGTTTGGACTCTACCAACGTAGGCCCGGAACAATGGCAGCAGTTGGTCCATGCCATCCGCCAAAACTACGATGCCTACGATGGTTTCGTCATTGCCCACGGCACCGACACGATGGCCTACACCGCCGCCGCGCTGAGCTATATGATCCAGAACAGCGCCAAGCCGGTGGTGCTGACCGGCAGCCAAAAATCCATCTACAACCGCGATACGGACGCCCGCAACAACCTGTATCGCACCTTTTTGTATGCCAGCAGCGATTTTTCCTGGGGCGTGCAGCTGGTATTTGACAACAAGGTCATCCTGGGCACCCGCGCCCGCAAGACCCGCACCAAAAGCTTCAACGCCTTTTCCAGCATCGACTACCCCGAGACCGCCGTGTTCCGGGATATGCGGCTCATCCCCTTTCTGCGCCGCCCCGACCCGATGCCGCCCGTGCAGTTTTACGAGCAGCTGGACCCCGCCGTCTTCGTACTGCGGCTGGTGCCCGGCATGCGGGCGGACATCATCCCGCTGCTGGCACCTCACTACCGGGCACTGGTGGTGGAAAGCTTCGGCGTAGGCGGGCTGCCCGGCGGCGAG
>JABLTO010027165.1_pt1 | contig 11955 bp, 9 predicted proteins | sample 7160091 | NCBI WGS metagenome assembly JABLTO01 (sample SAMN14651225, study PRJNA627086) | human gut metagenome | isolation source: feces | host: Homo sapiens
ACACGATATAAAATTCTCATAAACAAATCACCATACATTGCCCCAGTAATAACTTTTTTAGCTAATGGTAAGGTTATTTTGAAACCTGGATTATTTTCAAGTCCTTGTAAGTTAGCTGAAATTACCGGTACTTGCGGCATTCCTGCATCTTGTAAGGCTTTTCTAATAAAAGCGATATAGTTAGTTGCTCGACATCCCCCACCTGTTTGTGAAATAATTACTGCCGTTTTATCCAAATCATACTTACCACTCAATAATGCTTCCATAATTTGACCCGTTACTAAAATACTTGGGTAGCAAGCATCATTATTTACATATTTCAATCCTGCATCAACAGCTCCCTTATCAACCGAAGGCAAGACTACTAAGTTATAACCTGATTCTTGCATAGCTGTTTCAACAAACTGAAAATGTATAGGTGACATTTGTGGACATAGGATCGTATATCCTGATTCTTTCATTTCTTTTGTAAATGGAACTTTTAATGGTTGATATTTAGGATAAATTTGTTTTTTATTTTTAGCTTGTTTTTCAATCGTTGCTTTAAGTGAACGAATTCTAATTCTAATTGCCCCTAAATTACTACCTTCATCTATTTTTATTAGTGTATATATTTTATGACGAGCTTTTAAAATATCAGCTACTTGATCACTTGTTACAGCATCTAAACCACAACCAAATGAAGTAAGCTGAATCAATTCAAGATTAGGCTGAGTTGCGACAAATGACGCTGCCCGATATAGTCTTGAATGATAAGTCCATTGATCCACTACCCGCAACTGATCTAGATCCTTATCTAAATGACAAATACTATCTTCTGTTAATACCGCCATTCCTTCAGCAGTAATCAAATCAGCTAAACCATGATTAATTTCTGGATCAACATGGTATGGTCTTCCTGATAAAACAATTCCTGTTAAATTATTTTCTTTGATATATTTTAAAACTGTCTCCCCTTGTTCTTGGATATCTTTACGGCATTTTGCTAATTCATCATATGCTGCATTAATTGCTGCCTTTAATTCTTTATCATCAATACAAAATGCTTTTAATTCATTTTTTAAGTTATTAAATAATGTTTTTGGATTACTTAAATCCATAAATGGATTACGGAAGATTACTGAACTATCAGCTAAGTTATCAACATTATTTCGAATAACTTCTGGATATGATGTTACAACAGGACAGTTATAATGATTATTAGCATTATCAAATTCTTTTCGTTCATATGCTAAACTAGGATAAAAAATATATTTTACACCTTTTTCAATTAACGCTTCAATATGACCGTGAGCTAATTTTGCTGGATAGCAGACACTTTCAGAAGGAATCGATTCAATTCCTTTTTCATATATTGCTTTACTAGAACGTGGTGATAAAACTACACTAAAACCTAATTTAGTGAAAAAAGTATGCCAGAAAGGATAATTTTCATACATATTTAAGACACGAGGAATCCCAACTTTCCCTCTAATTGCCTGTTCTTTATTTAAAGAACGATAATTGAAGACCCGACGATATTTATAATCAAATAGGTTTGGCAATTTCTTTGTAGATACAGGTATATTAGCACCTCGTTCACAACGATTACCGCTAATATATTCACTATTATCATTAAATGTAGATACTGTTAACATACAGTGATTTGTACATTTTTGACAATATCTTATTTCACTATGACAGCAAAACTGTTCTAATTCCTCTTTAGTTAGTAATGTTGTTGGTTGTCCTTGATAACTTTCTCGAGCTAATCGAGCGATTCCAAACGCTCCCATTAAACCAGCGATATCCGGACGAATTGCATTGACTCCAGATTCTTTTTCAAAAGCTCTTAAAACTGCTTCGTTATAAAAAGTTCCTCCCTGAACTAGAATACTATCACCTAAATCATCTTTACTTCTAAGCTTGATTACCTTGTATAAAGCATTTTTTATTACAGAATATGATAAACCAGCACTAATATCTTCAACTTTAGCCCCTTCTTTTTGAGCCTGTTTTACTTTAGAGTTCATAAAAACAGTACAACGGCTTCCAAGATCAATCGGTGCTTTAGAATTCAATGCTAAAGCAGCAAACTCACTTACTTCATAACCTAATGATTTTGCAAATGTTTCAATAAAAGATCCACATCCACTTGAACATGCTTCATTTAATAAAATATCTTGAATGATTCCATCTTTGATTTTAATGGCTTTCATATCTTGTCCACCAATATCTAAGATAAAGCTAACATCTTTTTTAAAATATGTAGCAGCTTTGTAGTGAGCCATAGTTTCAACTTCACTCATATCAATTTTCATCGCTGCTTTAATCAAAGCCTCACCATATCCTGTTACACCACTATACACTAATTTTACCTGTGGTGGTAAAAGATCATATATTTCTTTTATAATCTTAACAACAACATTTAATGGATTTCCTTCATTAGAATCATAAAATGAATATAATAATGAATCGTTATCATCGATCAATACCGCTTTAGTTGTTGTTGATCCAACATCAAGTCCTAAATATACATTACCAATATAACTTTTAAGATCATTTTTTCTAACCTTATCAATATAATGACGATGTCTAAATTCATTCCTATCATCATCATCTACAAATAATGCTGGTAATGTATTTTCATTAGCTAACATACTATCATCAATATTTTCTAATTTATTAATCAGCGTTTCAATATCCGTTATACTTGTTTCTTCCTTAGCTAATAACGTTGCTCCCATCGCAACAAATAATTGTGAATTATCAGGAAAAATGATATCTTCATCTTTAAGATTTAAAGTTTCTATAAAACGTTGTCTTAGCTGATCCAAAAAAAATAATGGTCCACCTAAAAATGCAACTTTACCCCTAATTGGTTTTCCACAAGCCAAACCACTAATCGTTTGATTAACTACAGCTTGAAAAATAGAAATAGCGATATCTTCTTTGTTGGCACCTTCATTGATCAAAGGCTGTACATCTGTTTTAGCAAACACTCCACAACGTGAAGCGATCGGATAAATCATCTGATAATTTTTTGCTAATTCATTAAGTCCCTTAGCATCAGTTTGTAATAACGATGCCATCTGATCGATAAAAGCTCCTGTCCCGCCTGCACAAGTACCATTCATTCTCTGTTCCAAAGAACCTTGGAAATAAGTAATCTTAGCATCTTCTCCACCTAACTCAATAGCCACATCGCATTCAGGTATATATGTTTCGATTGTTTTAGTACATGCTATTACTTCTTGAACAAATTTAATATCTAAATATTCAGAAAGTGACAATCCTCCAGATCCGGTCATTACAGCAGTTATTTTAAGATTACCAAATTTTGCTAATACTTCATTTATTAATGTTTTAATTGTAGCCTGTATATCTGAATAATGCCGCTCATACTTTGAATAAATACATTCATCATCTTGATCTGTAATATAAATTTTTATCGTAGTTGACCCAACGTCAATTCCCATGTAATAATTCTTTTCCATTTTGTTCTCCTACTCTAAATTCTTTTTTATCTTACTCATTAATCTTATAAAATCATTGATTTCCTGTTCATCTAAATCTTTAACTAATATTTTCTCAAGCTTTTGAATATGTGCTTCTAAAGTATTACTAAATTCATAAGCTTTATTAGTTAATACAATTTGTTTTAATCTAGCATCATAACCAACGTTGACTCTTTCAATATATCCATTACTTTCCAAACATTGTAACAATCTTGTTGCACTTGAACGACGAATATTAAATGTAATTTCAATATCTTTTTGAAAAATATCTTTATTTTGATGTTCACAAAGATATCCCAAAACCAGTCCTTGCGGCCCAGTTAAATTGTTATGTTCTTTACTAAAGCCAATCTCATTTAAACAACGACTGATCATATTTGCTAAAATTCTTATTTCCATTCCGATATGTTTTTCATCCATCATTTTTCTCCAACTTTGTTAGTTTGCTAACATTATATACTAATGTCGAAAGATGTCAACTTTTATGCTTTCATAATATAAAGAAAAATGTAAATGTTTTAAACAAGATCAATTAAAAAAAAATTCAAATCTTTTAAATAGATTTGAATTCATTTTAATCATTATTTGAAATTTTATAAAAATATCGACAAGTGCCTATCATGACTGCACTTTTCATCAATTCAGTATTTACCCATAGCGCTAAATCATAAAAACTTCGATTTGAAAAAGGCCATTTAGTATATTGCTTTGATTGTAATTGCTCAAGGGTCAAACCAGATAATTTTTTGATCCACTGATCATGTAGATAATCGACTTCTTCAATACTCTGCTTTACACTTCCTGACCACTGAACATCTTCTATATTTAACTTACCCTCACCAAACGAATGATCTAGAACCTTCCGCCACCAATAAATAGTATACCATATCATCCATGCTGCACTAGCTGATTCATGATATTTATCATTTTGCGAATGATCTACTTGCCATTTTCCATTTAAAAATTGAATCTGTAGACCATTTTGTTCTTTACACCATAAAGCTTCATCATCCGTTAAATCTTTAACATGATCTAAAAATAGCTTCCAGCTAATATCTAATTGAAATAAAATATTTTCTACGCGCATTCTTTTCTCCCTAATCATTACTAAACTTTTCCAATGACTCATTTTTATTTTCTATAATATTTTGATATGTAAATAGGTATCCTAAAAAACACCAGGCTAATGTTGCTGATAAAGAATATATATAGAACACTCCATAATCAGACAATCCACCTATAAATTCACTTAAAACAATCATTACAAACATCTGAATAATGAAATATATTTCTTTACCATGACTTTTTTTCAAAACATTAAAACACATTAAAACACATTTAATAAAAAATATTACAAACAAAATAAACCCTATTAATCCTGTCGTTACTAACGCCTCAAGAAAAACATTATGACTATGAACAACCTGAACTGCCCAATATTCAATAACATCTGTTTCCTGGCTTCCAATTTTTTTAAAATTATTAGCGCCAATCCCAATCAAAGGCTCATCATGCCATATTTCTAACGCTGTTTTAGTCAATGAAATCCGTCCATTAGAAACCTCATCAATTATTGTCAACCCTTTATTAAAATCATCAATATTACCAGATATTAATAAGCGCCCTGCTTCTTTGATTTTATCCATTTGAAAACGACTTGTCTCTTTTGAAGCAATTCCTTGCACCTGCGGTACGATCTCTACAAGCTGTTGACCAAGTAAACTTGCTGATACAATTACTGCTACTAAACCAGATACTAACATCAATCTTTTAAACAGAGTATATGGTCTTCGTCGAATTAAAAAATAGTAGCCGACCATGATAATTATAACAACTAAAATTATTAATGCTACACGACATTTTGTCAAAAGAATATAAACAATTTGTATCCCTATGTTGATTAAATACCAGAATTTACCTCGAAACTTCTCTCTTACAGCAATTAGTGCCAATACAATTGTAATGCACGCTAAAAAAGCTGCTGGATTACAATTAAAATAAATACCAAACAAACGACTTCCAACCATTCCTAGAGTCCAGCCATTAGCTAGGCTAGAAAAATGAACTATATACATTCCAATTGAAATTATTGATGCTAATCCAACCAAAACATTAACAAGAGGAATAATCGCTTTTACTTCATCAACAATATTTTTTTTGGTCATTGACCGAGGATTATTAAAAACTAAGAAATATATAACTAACTGCATGATTGCAATTACATATGAATTTAAATCACTATAACTGTTTTTTAATGTTGCAATCAACAATACAATTCCTTGAATCATCATCAAGATACTGTAATTATTTTTTATTCCAAATTCTTTTTTATAAATATCATGGATAACAATTATAACTGCCCACAATAATAATGGTAAAAACAAATAATTAATTTCAATACCAAAATAACCTAAAGCCAGAGTATTGATAAACATATATATAATAAAACATAATTTATAGTACTTGCGATTAAAAACCATTTTCTTTTCTCTCCAATTTATTAATCTTATTATACCATTATTATAAAAAAATAAAATAAAAAAGGAGCTCGAATATTAAGCCCCTAATGTGTTAATCCCTTCAATTCACTATCTTTAATTTCTTTGCCCTCTTCAACTTTATTAATCAATTCACGAACTCTTTCGATATGGCTTTCAAAAGGCTTCATAACATCAGATTTAGTTCCATACATTGAATATGTCTCATAGCAGTCATAGTATTCACCCTCAATTTGAACATTTATAATATTCCAATCAGCCATATCATTAAGCTGCATATTCAATAATGAGCGAATTTCATCACTTGACATGTCAGTTTCAAAAGTACCTTCAAGAGCACTTAATACATTATCAAAATTAGTAATGATCTTTGGTGATAAGGCCTTATCCATCAATGCTTTCAAAACTTTCTGTTGATTTCGTCCTCTTGCAAAATCACCTAATTTCAAATGTTTACGCTCTCTTACAAAGCATAACGCTTTATCTCCATCCATTTCATTTAAACCTTCAGTAATATGATAATTACCATGTAATGTGATAAAATCTTCATCCGATTCCACCGTTATACCGCCTAGAGCATCAACTATATTAGTCATTCCACTGAAATTCGTTCGGACAAAATAATTGATATCCATATCCAACAAATCTTGAATTGTATTAATCGTTTCGCTTGTCCCAAAATTACCAGTATGTGTCAGTTTATCCAATTTCCCATTTGAATGTAACTCTATTTCACAATCACGAGGTATACTTGTCATTAAGATCTGCTTAGTTTTAGGGTTGACAGTAACGATTAGATTAACATCGCTACGAGATACAGTTTTTAAGCTGCCATAAACATCAATTCCAGTAACATAAACTGAAAATGGCTTTTCTGTTACATCTGTTTTCTTTGTAGTTACTTCTAATTTAGCATCATAGGTATATGAAGTAATAACTTTAGTTTCATCATTAAAAGCTTCATGATTAACTTGTAACATACTTCGATATTGCTCACCAGCAACGATACAGTCGACTTCTCCACTGTATAAAGCATCCGCTAATTCTATATAATTATCATACTTTTGATATTCTTGTTCACCTATTTCATCTTCCATGTCGGCTAGAGCAGTTGTTAGAGTTGTTGAATCCTTTTCATAAGTTACACCAAATTTTTTTCCACTTAAAGTCTTTTTAGTAATATCACTATCTTTTAAAGCAATTACAGAAATTACATATTGTTGTCCTGTAGCATCACTTACTTTATCGATGAATCTATCACCACGTGAAATCATCGTACAGCCAATTACTAAAATGATACTAATTAATAAACTAATAACTTTCGTAATCCCACTTCTTTTACTTACAGGATCCTTTTTTTCCCCACTATAAATAATTCCAAAAAAAACGCACAATAATATCAATAATCCAGCTATAATTCCAATTAGATACTTTGTCGGAACTAAATTAAGTTTAAAGATAAAATAAACAACAGTTATTGAAATAATTAACTGAATCCCTAAAATAAAATACTTTGATGTTAAAAATCTTAAAAACTTATTATTTCTCATTTGTCTACCTCAACTCCTTATTAGTTTACCCTATGATACCTAAAATATCCAAATTCGTCAAATAATAACAAAATAATCCTTATTTAGCTAAACTTTTTAATCACAAATTCTTTTTACTACTTCATTCCTTATATAATTTTCAAATAAAACGCATCTAAAAAAGCATAGGCGTAACCCGTCTATGCTTTTACTCATCCATCTTTTCAACTGTTGGATCAATTCCTGCTTTATCTAATACAGCATGAACAACATTTCTTTTACCACTTTCACTACCTTGAGAAGTACAAGTTGATAAAGTAATTACTGGATTTGATAAAGATTGATCAAAATCAACATTAATACTGCTCGTTTTTAACATTTCCTGATAAAAAGACTGAATATCAGTTACCGAAGTATTATATAGAACACTTTTTTCAGGAATAATATGTGCTGCCACTACCTTATATCTGCTTACAGTACCATCTGGTAAATAAATGTATATATATGGATGTTCATTTGCAAAATCTTGGTCGGTATATGACTTGATATTATTAAACATCGAACCATTTTTCATATTATGACCATAAATAACTGTGTTTAAATCTGCAAACGGATTTTCATTTTCACTTGCAATAAAAATAGAACCAGCTCTAAATTCTTTTTTATCAATATCACTATGAATATAAGTATCATTAGTCTCTCCTTGTAAAATTGGATAACTAACTTTCGTATCAGGGATATCGATCCACCCTTTAACATCAGGATTTCTTTTTAAAAGAGCATCGAAATCAATTTTTTTATATGATCCTTGTTCTGTTGTTTCTTCTGTTACATATGTCTCTTCGATTTTTTTATTACTATCATCCATCTGTTTATATTCTAGTAAAATTGATGCCAAATTATAAGCACTATAACAAAATACACAAACACATACTAATAAAATGATTTTTCTAATTAAATCCTTAAATCCGGTTGGCTTTATTCTTTCAACAAAGCTCTTTTTTTCTCTAGCCATTATACATTAAACTTAAACAACATGATATCGCCATCTTGACCAACATATTGTTTTCCTTCCTGTCGAATCTTACCAGCTTCTTTTAATGCATGTTCACTGCCATATTCAACCAAATCTTCAAAACTATAAGTTTCTGCTTTTATAAATCCTCTTTGGAAATCACTATGAATGATTCCTGCCATCTCTGGAGCACACATTCCTTCTTTAAAAGTCCATGCTCTTACTTCTTGTACTCCTGCTGTAAAAAATGTTCTTAGACCTAATAACTTATAAGCTTCTTTAATTAGTTTATCTAAACCACTTTCTTCTATTCCTAAATCTTGTAAAAACAGATCTTTATCTTCCTTTTCCATTCCTACCAATTCACTTTCAATCTTAGCACAAATCGGTACTACATCTGCACCTTCACTAGATGCAAATTCAACTACTTTATTGTAGTGCGGATTACTCTTTGGATCCTCTAAATCTTCTTCTCCTAGATTTGCTACATAGATAATTGGTTTCATCGTAAGCAAAGTATATTGTTTTACAATTGCCATTTCTTCTTTTGAAAAATCAATTGTTCTAGCTGATTTATTAGCTTCAAGCGCTGCTTTTAATTTTTCTAAAATCGCAATTTCAATTTTTGCATCTTTATCTCCTGACTGAGCTTTTTTACCTAAACGGCCAATTCTTCTTTCAACCGTTTCCAAATCTGCAAAAATAAGTTCTAAATTAATAGTTTCAATATCTCTGATAGGATCCACATCACCATCTACATGGGTTACATCTTTATCTCTAAAACATCTTACTACCTCGCAGATAGCGTCAGTTTCTCTGATATTCCCTAAAAACTTATTTCCTAAACCTTCACCTCTACTAGCCCCTTTTACAAGACCAGCAATATCTGTAAATCCAAATGTTGTGGGAACTGTTTTTTTAGGATTGATCATTTCTGTTAATTTATCTAATCGATAATCAGGTACCTCAACTACTCCTACATTAGGATCAATTGTTGCAAACGGATAATTTGCAGCTTCTACTTGTGCATTTGTTATTGCATTAAATAATGTAGATTTACCAACGTTTGGTAATCCAACAATTCCTGCTGTTAATGCCATCTATATCACTCCATTCATATGCTCTTATATTCTACTTAATCTATTGTAAAAAAGCAAGTTTGTTTATTTTATTATAAAATTTCATCATCTTTCCTGCAATGTCTAAAATAATTTATTGTAATTATTTTTCTTTTTATTTCCTATTTTTTAATATATACTTGATATAACGATTACCGTTATATCAAATAAGAAAAGAGGAAAATAATGTTTAATCAAATTGATATTCATGGTTGTACAACTAATGAAGCAAAAGTTAAATTAGATAATTATTTAAACAGTCTTAATCCTTTGATCAATGAAGTCACAGTCATTCATGGCTATTCAAGTAAGATTTTACAAAACTATGTAAGAAAACAATATAAACATAAAAAAATACTTCGTAAAATTCTAACTATGAATGATGGCACAACTATTTTAATCTTAAAAAGATAAGGAGTTATCATGGAACTATTTTATCAAAATATGTTACAACAAATTCGTAACCATCCAATTTTAGAAAATACAATTATTAACTTTACTAAATATATTCCAATCATTACTTTTATCATTTATCCTAGTATTTTAATTTATTTATTTATAACAAAAAGCACACTATTACTTACAACGATAATAAAACCTTTAGTCTCTTTTATTATTGTTACTATTTTTAGAAAGATCATAAATCGTAAACGTCCTTATGAAGCTATGAATATCAAGCCCCTATTAACGCATAAAGCTGGTGAATCTTTTCCTAGTCGCCATACTGTTAGTGCATTTGCTATTGCTTTAGCCTGTATAAATGTGTATCTGCCTTTAGGCATCATAATGCTTATTTTAGCGTTTATCGTTAGTTTTTCTAGAATCTTATGTGGTGTTCATTATATAAGTGATGTAATTTGTGCAATTTTAATTGCTATTTTTGTAGCTATTTTATAATAATATGAGGTACAATAGAATTATAGCGAGGTAATATAAATGAAAAGTAATTTAAATGTTTGGCAAGAATTATATACAGTTATCCAACAGTGGAACGAAATAAAACCATGGACGTATATTGGAAGTAATGACTGGATCAAAATAAGTTTTGAAAATGAAGATAGTTTTTACTGCTCTATTATGGGACAAATGAATGACTGTATTGGTATTTCAATCTACACAGGTGATGAAGGTTATAGTGACTTGATGTCTATTACTGCTGAGCCTATCGACAAATCAGTAACAAAATATTTAATGTACGATCAAACGTGTTTAACTTTCTATATGGGAGATCGTGAAGAAGTTCCTACTCAACAAAAAAAGATCATTAAAGAATTGGGGTTAAAATTTCGCGGCCGTGGTAATTGGCCATATTTTATATCTTATAAGAAAAGATATTTTCCATATCATATCAATGATGAACAAGCGCAGATTTTCATTAAAGTAATCAAAAAGTTAATCGAAATCGTAACAGCCTATGCTAATCATGAAATTGATATTAAATTTAATGAAGAAGAAATTATTAACGCTTATCAAAGTAATGGTCAATGGTTCTATGAACCTTTATGTTTACCTGAGGCATTTGATAAATTCACTCCAATTGAAATAGATGATGAAGAGATTTTACAACAAATCCATTCGGCATCTGACAATAATCATGGTCTTATTATGGATTTAACATATTTAAATATTTCTATCTCTGATAAGAGTTATCCGCGACCAATTAATTCATTGTTGTTTATCGTTCTTGATGAAGAATCGCAAATGATTCTCGGAACTCATTTACTTGATCCTGAAGATGATGAAATTAATTTAGTCTTATCGTTTTTAGTAGACTATATTTTAAAAACAGGAAAGCCTAGTCGTCTTTTTGTTCGAAATCCAATTATTTGGGCGGCAGTGGTAGATATTTGTGAAAAAATTGATATTGAATTAATTGTAACTCCATTACAAATGGTTGATTCGATCACAGAAGATATGGTTACTGCTTTAAACAAATAACATGATAGTTAAATAAGCTGATCAAATTAGCTTGATTAATACATAGAAAAAGCATGAATTTAAATTTCATGCTTTTCTTATTGCACTTTTTTATTTATGTGCTCTTCTTTTTTTGTTTGCTGCTAATACCACTGCTGCTAATGCTAATCCTGCTACTGAGTATCCTAAGCTTGCACTATCTCCTGTCTTGATACTTGCTGTTGTATCTCCTGCTTTTACTACTGTGTTTGTTACACCTTCGTTTACTGATGCACTTAGTACTTCAGCTTCTACTAATCCTTCGATTGCACTGCTTAGTGCCTCTGCTGCAGCATTTACTTCTTCTTGTGTTGCATTAGCATTTGCCATTGCTGTATTTGC
>JABLTO010241429.1_pt1 | contig 11954 bp, 8 predicted proteins | sample 7160091 | NCBI WGS metagenome assembly JABLTO01 (sample SAMN14651225, study PRJNA627086) | human gut metagenome | isolation source: feces | host: Homo sapiens
CCGGCATAATCGAAAAATGCACCAAATGTTTTTGTGCCGCGAATCAGGATAAAGTTATGGGAGCCGTAGAGAGAACGAGTGTCCTCATGGTGATTCGGGTTGTCATAGTTCCAGCTGACATACTGCCAGCCTCTTTTGTTGATGCCGCGAATTTGCTCTCCGAGGCCATATACAATGTCCTCCTCGGAAAGGGAATAGGTAAATGTTCCATTTCCGTCTGTTGTAAAGAACGGCATTGGCTCCTGTGTGGGCTTTATTTCTGTGACCACAGCGTTTGTAGCGATTGGGTTTCCAAAAACATATTTTTGAATCATAATTGCACTTCCTTTCAAGGTCGCATTGCATTTTTTCTTTCTATATGATATAATACGATAAAACAGTGCAGAAATCTATTGCTATTCTATGATATTCTGATAAGATTCTATTTTTTAAGGAGAAACGTATGAATTACAGAAATTCCAGGGAAAATCGCATGCACAGTTCCGTGCAAAAACCGTTTAGTTACTATTCGTGTGTGATTCCGGATCAATTTACCTGTGCGCCTATGCACTGGCACAGCGAATTTGAAATCAATTATGTTTGGGAGGGCGCGTCGGAATTTACCTGCGGCGAAGAAAAATTTATTTCATCGGCTGGAGATGTCATTCTTGTGCAGCCCAATGTGATGCATTCTGTTTATCCGTGTGAAGGCAAAAATCAGGTTTATGACACCCTTGTGTTTAGCGCAGAGATATTTGGCGGAACAGAGTCTGACCGCTATATTCAGGAATGCATCAAGCCCCTGATCAGCGGCAGCATGCGTCTGAAAACGCACATTACGCCAGCGCACCCGTACTATGGCGTTTTGAAAACAAGCATAGAAAATGTGTTTTCCTGCGCAAAAGGGGACACGCCTGCACTGGATATGCTGATGCGAAGTGAATTATTTCGCTTTTTTTGGATTTTGGAACTCGAAGCAGAGATAGATCCGGATTTTTCGGAGCCGGGGGAGGTGATTCGTCCGGCTTTGGAATATATTGCTACACATTATTATGAGCCGATCACGATTAAACAACTGGCTGCATCCGTGCATTTAAGCGAAAGCTATTTTATGAATCAGTTTCAGAAGCACGTGGGATTTAGCGCAATTGAATACATTTCTCACTTTCGAATCAATCAGGCCTGCAAGATCCTGATCAGTACGCAAAAAAATGTGTTAGAGACAGCATTTGACTGCGGTTTTCGAAATATTTCCAATTTTAATCGGCAGTTTCGGAAGATTACTGGGTATTCTCCCACAGAGTACCGCAGGAAATTTCAGAAAGAGCATCACTGAATGTTGATTAAACAGAATCGGTCTGTTCTGGCTGCAATAATTTTCGATAGCTTTTGTCAATGCCAATTGCACCCAGCGGCGCGGTAATCAGGATTGCAAGAACGGCTACCGAGAGTACAATTTTGCCACACGGCAAACCAAGAGAAAGGGGGACAGAACCAATAGCGGCCTGTACAGTTGCTTTCGGCAGGTAGGCGATGATGCAGAAACATTTTTCTTTTCCGGACAATTTTGTACCAAGCAGGCAGAAAAATACGCCGATTGCCCGGAAAAGCAGTGCAATTCCGATCATGAACAGAGCAGAAACACCTGCGGTTAGGGTATAACGGATATCTACCGCGGCGCCGACCAATACGAACAGCAGAACTTCTGCCGGAATCCAGAGCTTTCCGAATTTTTCGGATAATCTGGCGGAAACGTCGGAGGTGGATTTTATTTTCAGCACACATGCCATTGCAACAACGGCAAGCAGTCCGGAGAGTGCAACATAAGGCTTTACTATGGTTTCCAGCGCCATCAGCAGAAAAGCAGTTCCAAGAATCAGCACAGTTTTGGTGGTGCTGCGGATGGCATGATTCTTTTGATATGCGGTTTCAAATAAGAAGAACAGGATAAATCCGGCTAATATGCCTGCCAGAATTCCCAGAACAATGGAAATCGGAATATTCAGGAAGTCTGTGATTTTTGCTGATTCGCCCTGCGCCATTGTGACAAATGTGGAGAAAAGGACAATGACAAAAATATCATCACAGGAAGCGCCGGCCAGAATCATCTGGGGAATGCTCTGCGCAGTGCCATACTTTTCTTCTATGAGCTTTACCATGCGCGGAACAACAACCGCAGGAGATACGGCACTGAGAACAGCCCCCATCACTGCGGCTTCTATTCGTGTGACATGGAGCAGGAGCGGTGCGAAGATCAGATAGCCGATGATTTCAAAGCTGGCCGGCACAAAGGACATCATTACAGCAGGTCGTCCGACTTTTTTTAAATCGGATAAGTTCAGAGAGAGTCCGGCCTTGATTAAAATGATGATGAGTGCAATCTGGCGGAGTTCCGAAGAAATCCCCAGGAGCGAAGGAACTAACAAATCCAGCACATACGGCCCTGTGACAATACCGGTTGCAATCATACCGATCATTCGGGGAAGGCCGATTTTTTGGAAAATGGCTGCTGCTGAAAATCCCACCAGAAAAAGAATTGCGAGTGAAAATAACATCGAAAAATCCTCCTTAACATGAAAAAAGCTGACAGCTTCTGCGTAATCCGGCAGAAGTCATCAGCTTTAAAAAGCGGTTCGGGTTGCCCCAGGGAGAACATCATTCCCTAAAATTATGCAATTGCGGCATCGAATGAAAAATACATGCCTAAATGCGGAAGCAAGTATTTCCATTTCTATTATAGCATAACATGAAAAAATGTCAATTGCATTTTTGAAAATACCTGAAAAAAATTCTGAAATTGACAGTTATGGATCAATTATGATATAATAGTTCAATCAAATGAAATGCGGCAAGACTGGAGGAATCTGAAAATGAAAAGTCGAAATGAAATAGAGCGGGATCGGGAAACGATTTGCATGGTGTTGAAAAAGATGTTTTCAATTACAGAAGATGCAGCAGACAATGATGCGATCCGGGATCGGATTTTATCCGGTGGACGGATTACAGGAACCAATATGGTTGTTATGATCTGTGCCATTTTGATTGCATCTGTGGGATTGAATACGGATTCCGTTGCGGTTATTATCGGTGCTATGCTGATTTCACCGCTGATGGGAAGTATTCTGGCCATTGCATATGGAACTGCCGCCAATGACAGCTACCTGATCAAGCGTCATTCGGTGGGATTTTTGGTACAGATTTTAATTAGTGTTGCAACTGCGACGTTGTATTTCTTGCTTTCTCCGGTAAAAGAACCTACAGAACAGCTGATTGCCAGAACCAACCCCACCCTATTTGATGTGATCATTGCTTTGGCAGGCGGCGTTGCAGGGATTGTCGGCCAGACAAGAAAGGACAAGTCCAATAATATTATTCCCGGCGTGGCGATTGCAACTGCGTTGATGCCGCCTTTGTGTACTTGCGGATACGCAATTGCAAATGGAAATGTTCGTATGCTTTTAGGGGCATTTTATCTGTTTATCCTGAATACTTATTTTATCTTTATTGCTTCCAATATTGTTTTGACACTTTTAAAAACACCAAAAATTCGGGCAATGTCCTATAAGGAGTGGAAAAGAGCCAGAAAAAAGATGTATCGGAATACATTGTTTGTGCTGCTGCCAGCGGTTTTGATTGCCATTGGGTGGAATATATGAAAAACAAATCGAGACAAAGCGTGAAATACTTTTATGCTGATTTGACACCAGACGCATAGCGTGATATAATAATAACAATCATGTGTTTCTTTTCACAATATAGGTGTGCTTTATCTGACAATGTCCTTTCATAAATTGTATCGTAAATCACAGATGTGTGCTTCTGAATTTGGAAAGCTGTACGCTGCGGGCGGCACAATGTGAAAAGAAATTTGTTTGACGTAACGAAATGAAACGTTACAGTGTTTAGGAGAAAATAAGGATATGAAAAAATTAAAGATTGCAGTAGCTGGAACCGGCTATGTAGGATTGTCAATTGCGACATTGCTGGCGCAGCATCATACTGTTTATGCTGTAGATATTCTTCCGGAAAAGGTGGAACTGATCAATCAGAGAAAATCCCCGATTCAGGACGAGTATATTGAAAAGTATCTTTCTGAGAAAGCGTTAGATCTGACGGCAACACTGGACGCAGAAACGGCGTATACCGGTGCAGATTTTGTTGTAATTGCAGCCCCTACCAATTATGACAGCAAAAAGAATTTCTTTGACACTTCGGCGGTAGAGACTGTGATTCAGTTGGTTATGCAGTATAATCCAGATGCAATTATGGTGATCAAATCCACAATTCCAGTAGGATATACAAAGGCAATCCGCGAAAAGACCGGCAGCAAAAACATCATTTTCAGTCCGGAATTTCTCCGGGAGTCAAAGGCGCTCTATGACAATCTGTACCCCAGCCGCATTATTGTGGGAACAGATATGCAGGATGAACGTCTTGTAGAAGCGGCGCATCAGTTCGCTGCACTTTTACAGGAAGGCGCAATCAAAGAAAATATCGATACACTGTTCATGGGATTTACAGAAGCAGAAGCAGTGAAATTGTTTGCCAATACGTATCTGGCTCTGCGCGTGTCCTATTTCAATGAACTGGATACGTATGCAGAGATGAAAGGGCTGAATACAAAGCAGATTATTGATGGTGTATGCTTAGATCCGCGGATTGGCAGCCATTATAATAATCCTTCGTTTGGTTACGGCGGCTATTGCTTGCCCAAGGATACCAAACAGCTGCTGGCAAACTATGCAGATGTACCTGAAAATCTGATCGAAGCAATTGTGGAATCCAACAAAACTAGAAAAGACTTCATTGCGGACAGAGTGCTGCAAACAGCAGGATACTACAGCTATTCTGATAATAGTTCATACGATAATACAAAGGAAAAGCAAGTAACCATTGGTGTTTATCGTCTGACCATGAAATCGAATTCCGACAATTTCCGTCAGAGTTCCATTCAAGGCGTTATGAAGCGCGTAAAAGCCAAGGGCGCACAGGTGATTATTTATGAGCCGACACTGAAAGACGGGGAAACCTTCTTCGGCAGCCTGGTAGTAAATGATCTGGAAAAATTCAAAGCACAATCGGATGCCATTATCGCAAATCGGTACGATAATTGCTTAAATGATGTGCAGGACAAAGTTTACACAAGAGATATCTTTATGCGGGATTAAAGGATAATGCGTAATATAGAACCGCCCTCTGTCGTTTGACGGAGGGCGGTTCTGCTTTCTCACAACTTCGGCAGTACACTGGAATATTTTCCTGAGCATTTTTCGCATGCCCAATATTGTCTGGCGTAGAAATATAGTGCCTCTACATATGCCGACATGTATCCATGTATATTATAGCATAGTATTTTCGAAAAAATGTCGAAAAAAGTCGATTTGCTACAAATGCATGAAATGCGCCATATCTCCAACTGTTTATAAAATATTGAATTTAAATATTGACATAATATAATGCAGGCCAAAATAATGTAATCTACAACATGAAATAAGGTTTGAAACAAGGAAAAATTCTGCTTACTGCAAATCAAAAAAAGTCTAAAATAAATACGTTATATTCAATTCTAATTATCAATGATATAATTTATAAATGAAAATCAGCCCAAAATAAGTTTTTGAAAATGGAAGCAAATTCCAAAGTCTACGCTCACGCCAAAAATCTCTACGTTCGCGCCATTTTCTCGCACAGAGGCAATTTTTGTGCTATAATAGAGGCAGAAAAAAAGAAGGAGGTGAAATTGGCTTTTTATTTGCAAAAGGAGGTAGGAATCTGTCAATTTTGAAAGAAGAAAAAATCATTTTCAAAAAATTGAAAGGAGAAATTATATATGAATAAAAATAAAAGCTTCCTGCAAAAAAAGTTTGCGAAAAAATTACTGGCCAGCTTATCCGCAGCTGCTATGCTGTGCGCTGCATGCACTGTTCCGGCATTTGCACAGGAGACGGAAACCTATGACGCAGAAACCCAGGCCTATCTTGACTCTCTGCAAAATGCAGATGATTTGAGAATTGCGAATCTGTGCCTGAAGAACGGCATTTCCCTTTATTGGACAAAAGTACTGGTTTCTTATGAAAACGGCACTTATGCAATGCCGGAAGTAACTGTGAAAAAAACAGTGGAAAGCACAGATCCCTACTATGGCGAAACAGATAATGGTATTGTTTATCAGTTCGATGGAGAAACGCTGACACTCAGCAAGGATGATTCCATTGCATGGTTCAAGGGCGATGTTGAAATTCCAGTGCAGTATAAGGGTGAATTAAACGGTGCTTATACACTGGTGCAGAATACCGCAGATGATCACCTGTTCGACCGGGAAAATTATGTTTATCCGTGGGACGCATTTGCCGGCGAAATCAAGCACATTGTATTCGAAGACGATTTTGACACACTGAATAACTGGGAATTCTATGACTGTGTAAATCTGGAAAGCTTCGATTATGCGCTGAAGGATCTGTGGTCTACTTCTCTTCCGCCGCAGATTACTTCCATTTATCTGAAGGATTCGGACAGTGCGCCCAGAGGCACTTTCGCGGAAAATGTTACACTCTATGGATATCAGGGAAATCAGGCGCAGTTCCGGAGCCTGGAGGACGGCAGCTATCACTATGTGGCAACTCAGGGTGACAGCACATATCCGGCTTATGTTCTGAATGGCTCCAGCGGCCTGGAATCTACCTATTCCTTCGATCCGGAGACCCAGACACTCACCATCAGCGGCACCGGAACGGCTCTGACACTGACCGGAACCGGACTGCTGGACTACACAAAGCACATTGTGGTAGAGGAAGGCATTACAGAATTGTATGATACCTTTGCCAAGGCAGCGGATAATAAGGTATACCCGAATGTGGAAGATATTTCTCTGCCGGATTCTCTGACAACAATGAGTGAAAACGCATTGGAGACTCTGACAAGTGTCAACGGAAGCACAGAAACCATTCTGTACGGAGATGCAAATCTGGACGGAAATGTAAACCTCTTGGATACAGTCACTCTGAGTAAGGCAGTTAATGACACCATTTCTGTTACAGAGGCGCAGAGAGTGCGGATGGACTGCAACGGAGACGGAGAGATTTCCGCAGATGATACCCTGTCTCTGCTTTGCTTCCTGACACATGTGGTAGATACATTGCCGGAATCCGCAGAATAAGAACACTTCCTGAAAATGAAAAGATGAAAAAATAATGTTCGTACAAAAGCAAGGAGACTAGAATACAAGGACTGTGCCGGATTCGCACTGTCCTGAAAAAGGGGGATTTTTCCAAATACCTGCACCGTTTTGGTGCTGCGTATGCGGAGGATTTCCTGTGATAGATAGAGAAAAACAGAACTGCTGTGCCGTTTTTTTGCGGCATGGCAGTTCTGCTTTTTGCATAATATCATAAAACTTTTCTTTACTATTGAAATGAATCATTCTTTATGTTATAATAGAGAAACGGTACGATGCAAAAACGGGAGTAAACAGTGTGATTTTCTGTGAAGGATGTACATTTTTACAGGGAAGGCTGAATGCGTGGTGCTGCCGCATGAAAAATGCGAATCTTTATACAGACGAAGGAGCATTTTATGGAAAAGAAAGATGCAGTGTTATACATTGTAATTCCGGCGTATAATGAAGAAGCCAACATAGAACAATGTATTCGCGATTGGTATCCCATTGTAGAAAAATACAACGGCGGCGGAAAGTCGCGTCTTGTGATTATCGACGATGGAAGTAAGGATAAAACATATGCTGTTATGCAGGAATATGCCAAGAGCCGTCCGCTGTTCCAGCCGCTGACCAAGAAAAACGGCGGACACGGGCACACGGTTTTGTTTGGCTACCGGTATGCCATCGCCCAGGGGGCAGACTATATTTTTCAGACGGATTCTGACGGCCAGACAAATCCAGCTGAGTTTGTACCCTTCTGGGAAGCCAAGGAATCCTATGATGCCATTATCGGAAACCGTGTGGTTCGCGGCGATGGAAAAGACCGGAAGTTTGTGGAGAATACCGTTTGCTTTTTGCTGCGCATGATCTTTGGCGTAAAGGTGAAGGATGCAAATGCACCGTTTCGTCTTATGAAAGCGGAGCTTGTGAATCGCTATATTCAAAAGCTGCCGGAGGACTTCAATATTCCGAACATTATGTTTACGACATATTTCGTTTATCATCACGAAAAGGTGAAATTTATTCCCATTACATTCAAACCGCGTCAGGGTGGAAAGAATTCGATTAACATTCGGAAAATTTTGAAAATCGGCTGGAAGGCAGTAGGAGATTTTCGAAAGCTGCGCCGGGAAATCGATGATGTCCCGGCACCGGTTTCAGAGGGGAGTCATGGGAAATGAAATATGATTATCTGATAGTTGGTTCCGGTCTTTACGGGGCAATATTTGCTCATGAAGCCAAAAAACACGGACATACAGTTCTGGTGGTAGAAAAACGGGATCACATTGGCGGTAATATTTACACAGAGCAGGTAGAGGGCATCCATGTGCATAAGTACGGTGCCCATATTTTTCACACCAATCAGAAAAAGGTCTGGGATTATATCTGCCAATTTGCGGAGTTTAACCGTTTTACCAACAGTCCGGTTGCCAACTATAAGGGAGAGCTTTACTCACTTCCATTTAATATGTATACCTTTAACCGGATGTGGGGTGTTGTAACACCGGAAGAAGCGCAGGCAAAAATTGATCAGCAACGCAAAGAGATAACCGGAGAGCCGAAGAATCTGGAAGAGCAGGCAATTTCTCTTGTGGGACGGGATATTTATGAAAAGCTGATCAAGGGATATACCGAAAAGCAATGGGGGCGTGACTGCCGCGAACTGCCGGCGTTCATTATCAAGCGTCTGCCGGTTCGGCTGACCTTTGACAACAACTATTTTAATGCGCTGTATCAGGGCATTCCGATCGGCGGTTATACAAAGCTGATTTCCAACTTGCTGGACGGCATTGAGGTGCAGTTGAACACAGATTACCTGGAGCAAAAGGTGAGTTTACAGGCAAAGGCAAAGAAAGTCGTGTACACCGGTGCCATTGATGCTTACTTTGCGTACCAGCTGGGACACCTGGAATATCGTTCGGTTCGGTTTGAGCATGAGGTTTTAGATCAGCCGAATTTTCAGGGAAATGCGGCTGTGAACTATACTGACCGCGAAACACCGTGGACACGGATTATTGAACACAAATGGTTCGAATTTGGAAAGGATGCAGATGGAAATGATCTGCCGAAAACCATCATCAGCCGGGAATATTCTTCGGAATGGAAACCGGGTGACGAGCCGTATTATCCGGTAAATGATGAAAAAAATGGAAGCCTGTATGCAGCATACAAGACGCTTGCGGAAAAGGAAACCAATGTGATTTTCGGTGGCCGTCTGGGTGAATATAAATATTACGATATGGATCAGGTAATTGCAGCGGTTTTGAACCGCTGTGAGGTGGAATTTGCATAAGATTTTTTAGAAAGAGGCCTGCCTCCGGATTTCTTCTGTATTTGACAGAGAAATCGGGGAGCAGGCCTCTTTTTTTATCGTGGAAAATCGATAAAATGTAAAAAATCCAAATTGATACACTGTAACAGTTTACAGGTCATGAAAACAACAGCAAAACAAAGCAATTGCTTGCACTTTTTTAATGCTTTTTTCGAAAAAAAGTGAAACCCTTTCTGAGAATACCGTGTCTATATAAGTGAACGGCCGTAAGAGCAGGTTTCCAATTTTCAGAACGCAGTCAGCATATGATTCAGTTTGGAAGCACGCTCTGAAACAAAATCCGTTTTCCTGTAAAGATTTCTGCCGCTTTTGCGCAAAGCTGGAGGGAAAACGCAAAGGAAGGTGATGAAAATGCAAAAAGCGGAAACATGGAGTCGAAGCATAACCGATTTTGCACTGTTGACAGAAACTGTGCAAAGGCCTCCAAAAGAGGCAAAACTTTTAGAACAGCTGAAGCAGAAGAAGCGCAGTGCATTGGAACGTGTGATGGATCGATACACCTCTTATGTGGCTACAATTCTCCGAAATGTAACACGCGGACAAGCGGCAGCGGAAGATATTGAAGAACTGACCGCAGATGTATTTCTCTCCCTGTGGCATCATGCACCGGAAATGCATACTGAAAATCTTACCGCATACCTGGCAAGCATTGCACGCAGCAAAGGGTGCAACTGGATGCGCAAAAAACATCTGAAAACACAGCCAATGGATGATGTGATTCTGGTAGATGATATGGATGTTTCTGTTTATGCAGAGCAGGCAGAACTGGCTGAAATTTTGCAGGAACTATTGATGCGGATTTCAGAAGAAGACCGGGAAATGATGATTCGATACTATTATTACCATCAGTCTGTCCGGGAGATTGCAGCAGAACAGCACTTGAAGGAAGCCACTGTAAAAACACGAATGTATCGGAGCAGAAAAAACTTCGGCAGCTTTTCACAGAAAGGGGATATGGATATGAGCAAATGGAATTTGTATGAGATTTTTTCGCATCTGGATTTCTCAAAGGAACCCATGCCAGGAATTCGAAAAACTGCAAAAGTATCCAAACGCACTGTCCGGAAGCGTGTGCTTTCGGCAATAGATGCAGAAGCAGCTGAAATGGCAGAAGTTGTACCATATCGAGCAAAGTGGGGGATTCATAAAATTATCGCAGTTTCTGCTGCGGCTGTCCTGCTGCTGAGCGGCAGTGCTGTCACAGCCGCAGCTGCTGCAAACGGTGGATTTTCACAGCTGCTTTCGCTGGTGTTTAGAGAAGAAACACAGTATCCGGAATCTCTGGAGAATATGTATTGTGTGCCGGATGCACAAATAGAGGACACATGTGAAAATATTGACTGCAAGGTATTAGGTGTATTTGGAGATGCGGAAAGAACCAATGTGATATTGGAATTTACCGGGGCAAATGGGTATCATTTGCCGGAGCATACAGCAATGACAGGCGGATTTCGTTGCTTTTCCGGAATGGGGGATCAGGCAGGCGGAATCGTCATTTCGAAAGAGCAGGTGTATGATTCCTCTGACAGCGGCCATTTATATATTATAGAATCCTTTGAATTTTCGAATTCCATTTCGTTGGACGGCAGCGTAACATACGAGTTTGATTCGGGTTATTTTCTCCAGTGGAATGAAGGCAGCGGCGGATATTATTATGCGGAAGGACAAGGCGATTATTACACCATGCGAGGAATCCGAAACTGGCTGGGATTCACTGGCGCAGAAGTCAATCAAAAAAAGCCTCTGTCAGAAGCGGATTTACAGCGTGTTGCAGAAAACTTTGTAAAAGTTGACACCATCGTGGAAGGGGATTCCGGCTATTTGCCAAAGGATGAAATTCTGACAGACGGCAGTATTTCGATCTCTTTTTCGCTGGAATATCCGATTACAAAGCCGGTTACAGATCAGTTTACCTACACCAATCCGGAAGATGGAACGGAAATTCCGATGACCCTGTCGCTGTCGCCGTTTGGGGCCACTATTGACTTTGATTTGGAAAAAAATGTGATGTTCCAGGGCTTTTATCTGATAAATGCCGGACATACCCATCTGAATACGGCAGGTTATGTCAAACTGAAAGATGAAACAGTTTTGGAAAAAACAGAGATGTCAAATCTGGGAGACATTGGGAAGTCCTTCGGCGGATCTGCGGATTCTCATGTTGTTTTAAGCATTTCCTTTTTACAGCCGATTGATCCCAATCAGGTAGAGGCCATATACCTTGCCAACGGCAGTTTGATTTGGGAAAAGCAGTCATGATATCCAGGATACCTTCCCATCTAATTTTATAACAACTTCAAACTTTCTCATAAAAAGGCACCAGATGCGAAATCTCCGTATTTGGTGCCTTTTTCTGTAAGAACCTGTCTTCACAAGCGTATACAAGTGTCTTTTCGGCAAATTTTGCGGCATACTGCGTGAAAAACACTTGCCGGAGTTGCCGCACTGTTGACAGCAACTGCCGCATAGGGCTTTACGCCGTGCATA
>JABLTO010118419.1_pt1 | contig 11953 bp, 8 predicted proteins | sample 7160091 | NCBI WGS metagenome assembly JABLTO01 (sample SAMN14651225, study PRJNA627086) | human gut metagenome | isolation source: feces | host: Homo sapiens
AAACTTTCCCTCTTCGCCAGTGGCTCCCTCGCTGAGGGAGCTGCCGCCGAAGGCGGCTGAAGGAGTCACACAACATCAAGGAGAATGACAAACTATGAGAATGCGTTTCAAACCCTACGCCCACGATGAGCTGATGGCCGCCGATTTCCACGTCCACGAGCCCCTGATCTGGGGCGGCAAGTGGCACGCACAGTATGCCCGCCCGGAGCAGCCCTTTGTGCTGGAGCTGGGCTGCGGCAAGGGCGGCTTTATCTCCCAGCTGGCCTGCGCCCACCCGGAAAACAACTATCTGGGCATCGACATCACCGACAAGGTGCTGATCCTTGCCAAGCGCAAGATCGAGGCCGCTTACACCGAGGCAGGCCGCCCCATCGACAACGTGAAGATCATGAGCACCGACATCGAGCGCATCAAGGGCGTGCTCACCGCTGAGGATACCGTCAGCCGCATCTATATCAACTTCTGCAACCCGTGGAGCAAGAACGCTTCCTCCAACAAGCACCGGCTCACCTATCCCCGCCAGCTCATCCAGTACCGCGAATTCCTGAAGGACGGCGGCGAGATCTACTTCAAGACCGATGACGACGACCTGTTCCGCGACAGCCTGGAGTATTTCCCCGCTTCCGGCTACGAGATCACCTGGAAGACCTTTGACCTGCACGAAAACGAGCCGGAGTGGAACATCCGCACCGAGCACGAGGGGATGTTCACCGAGATGGGCATCAAGATCAAGGCCCTGATCGCCAGAAAGCTGCCCGGCGATGCCGCCGTGACCTGGATCGAGCCCAAGGTCCTGAAAAAGAGGAAGGCTGCGGAGGAAGCCGCTGCCGCCGCAAAGGAGGAGTAAGATGTCCTTTTTTGTCAACACCATGGTCTGCGGCTTTTCGCTGTATCAGATCCTGGCGTTTTTCCTGATCTACTCCTGCCTGGGCTGGTGTTTGGAGGTCATCTATGCCGCCGTTTCCACCGGCCAGCTGGTGAACCGCGGCTTTCTGAACGGCCCGGTCTGCCCCATCTACGGCTTTGGCATGATCATCGTGCTGTTCACCCTTTCGCCGCTGGCAGACAACCTGCTGCTGCTCTATCTCGGCGGCGTGATCCTGCCCAGCGTGCTGGAGCTGGTGGGCGGCTGGGCGCTCTACAAGCTCTACCACACCCGGTGGTGGGATTACAGCGACTTCCCCTTCAACATCGGCGGATATATCTGCCTGGAGTTCTCCCTTTTGTGGGGCGTGGGCACCGTTGTGGTGATGAAGGCCGTTCACCCCGTGATCGCGGGCTTTGTGGAGATGGTCCCCCAGATGGTGGGCTTTGTCCTCATGTGCATCCTGTATGCCTGCTACGCCGCCGACGTGGTGGTGACTGCCTTTGCGGCCTCTGACCTGGCCCGTGAGCTGGATGCCCTGGAAAAGGTGGCCGACAGTATGCACGCCGTGTCCGATGCCATGACCGAGCTGCTGGGCACCACCGCCATGGATGTGGACCAGAAGATGGACGAGAGCCGCCTGCAGCTCAAGCTGGCGGCTGCCGAGGCCCGGGACAATGCCGCCAAACTGAGCCCCCGGGATGCCGCTGCCGCCCTGCGCGCCAAGGCCGACGAGGCCATGGAGGCCGCCCGCAAGTCCTCGCAGGAGGCCCGGCTCAATGCCTCTGAAGCCGCCACTGCCGTCAAGCTGGCTGCCAAGGGCACCGCAGAGCGCACGGCAGAGCTGCTCCGTCTGGAACAGCTGGCCGAGGAGCTGCAGGCCCGCAGCGAGGAGATGCGCGCCCGCACCCGGAGCTCCAAGTACTTTGGCAAGGGCCGTATGCTCCGCGCTTACCCCAAGCTGCGCCACGGCGAAAAGCACCGCTCTCTGGATGAGCTGCGGGAGCGCCTGAAGTACGAGCGCAGGCACTGACCCTGACCGTTGCAGCAACCCCAAATGCCCCTGACCGGCTTCTTTCGGTCAGGGGCATTTTTCTTGCACTGCATTCTCCATAAAGTCAGGCAGATCTTGTGCTGCCGCACGCTTTTGTTTTCGTCATGTTTTCCACATTGTACGCTCCTTTTTTGTATACTCTACCAAATCCATTTTCGTCATATTGACAAAAAAAAAAAAGAGTATTTTATCCTGTGCAATATGCTATTCCCGCTAAAAACTGAAGAATCGACAAGCTAGTCGAAAGACTGCGACGCAAAGCGAAAGAGCCTGTAATATGGCAGCCAGCCGCACGTTATCCTCTCCGGGTAAGGTAATATGAAACCTTGCACCTCCTTATGAAGATGCGTCGGCTTCCCTTCAGGAGAGCGAGCGCGCAGCGGGCCTACAAGGGTTCAGAGCGTTGTACCAGCCGTTTGGCCGGTGCGGCGCTCTTTTGTTTTGGCTGAAATAGAGAGAGTTTTTGGGAATATCATGGAAAAGGAGTAAAAAATTATGAGACCTAAGCGTTTGATCAGCTTATTGGTTGCGGTCTGCATGATGATCACCATGCTGCCCCTGTCGGCAGTCACAGCATTTGCGGCAGATATTCCCGCTCGTGGAGAAGATGAATTTGATTATCAAGGTTTGCGATATAAGAAACTGAGCAGTTCCACTGTCTCCGTTGTGGGGCCTGTGGAAATGTGGGATGGTGACCTTGAAATTCCTGAAGAAGTCTCTGATAATAGTGAGCAAGTATATACTGTTACGGAAATTGCAGAGCGTGCGTTTTATGGCTATGGTAAGTACAAAAAGAAAATTGACCGTTCTAAAGAACTAAACGTTGTTATTCCCAAAACCGTGGAAAAAATCGGGAAGCAAGCGTTTGCTAATGGTACCGAATGGGGGCAAAAGACTGGACTTAAAAAAGTGATATTTGCCGAAGGCAGTCAACTGAAGCGAATTGACGAGCGCGCATTTGAATCATGCTACCAACTTTGTACGGTTAAACTTCCGACTGCTGTAACATACATTGGAGATTATGCCTTTCACGATGACGCAAATATGAGAGATTTTGCATTTCCTAAAAACTCAAACCTCAAAAATATCGGCAAGTATGCATTTTACTGGAATCAGTATACCGAAACTCTTGTCATTCCTGAAGGAGTAGAAACAATTGGAGAAGCTGCATTTCAAGCTTGGAATTCACTGAGAGAACTTACGATTCCGGCAAGTATGAAATCGATTGGAACAGATGCTTTTAATGTGGATGACCCCGACCAAGCGGATGTGCTTAAAACAATATATTACACTGGTACAGAAGATGAATGGAACGGCCTCTGCAAAAACAACAGTTCGTTTCAAGGTCGTGCAGAAAATGTGACGGTGCATTATATCTGTAATGTCAATTTTGAAATGAATGGCCATGGCACTGCACCTGAAGCTCAGACTGTTTACACTGGCGACAAGCTTGCAAAAGTTGCAGAACCCACCGCCGCCGGGTATACGTTTGGCGGCTGGTACACCGACAAAGAACTGACCAAAGCATTTGATGTTGAAAACGATACCGTTTCCGGCGATACCACCCTGTACGCCAAGTGGGAAGCCATCCCCGACCATGAATTGACTGTGAAAGTCGGCACCTTTACCTACGATGACAACGCCGCCAGCGACAAGGGCAATGTTTATGAAGGCGCTCTTGTTACCGTTACCTTTGACGAAAACAACCAGCTTTGGAAGGACAGCGGCCTGAGCTTTGACCACTGGGATATCCAGTCCAAAGCAAAACTGCTGGACGAAAACGGCGAGGAAATCGTCAACCCCGGCAAGACCTTTACCTTTGTGATGCCCAAAGAGGGCGTGACCATTGAAGCCATGCCCAAGGATGCCACCATTGAAGATGATGGGCCCAATGTGCTGGGCACTGCCGCCGTTATCGGTACTGCCGCTGTTGGCACCGCAGTGCTGGCTTACCAGACCTACCAGCTAGGCACGGAGTTCTACCTGATTTGTGCCCTGCCCGCAGGTGCTTCTATTCCTGCAAACCGTGGCGAGCTGGCTGAACTGGTGTGGAACGATGCCGGAAAGCCTGAACCCGCCACTGTACTGAATGCCGATGCCAGCGAAACCGACAAGGCCATTGCGTGGGCCGTGGAGAACGACCTGCTCAAGGCCGCAAAGGACAACGGCGAAGCCTATGAAGCAACTGACCCTGTGAGCCGCATTGAGGTTATCAAAGTGTGGAATCAGGCGCAGGAGCTCAAGAACAACTAACGCCATCCCCGAATATTCCCAAATATACGTAGAAGCGCCTCATCCTTCACCGGATGGGGCGCTTCTGCGTTGTAATGAGTTAATGAGTCGCAGCGGGTGTGGTCAGCTTATCATGCCCACAGATCCTCGGGGTACAGGCCCTCCTGGGTTTTCTGGGCGATGGCGGCCACCACGGTGGGCTTATCTTCGCGGTAGGTCACGCCGTACCACTTATCGGTGCTCTTGAGCACGGTGACTGCCGCCTTGCCCTCATCGATGAGCTCGCTGGCCACGGTGGGCAGGAAATACTCGCATTTGAGGGGGTTCTTGGGCAGATTCTCACGCAGCCAGCCTGCAAAGCGGCGGTCGGCCTCGCCCAGGAAGCTCTTGCCGAAGCCCCACAGGTTCATGCTGACAGGTGCTTCCACCGGCAGGTCATCCGTGCCCTCACCGGTGAGGGAGGTGCAGTGGATGCCGCCCTCATAGGTCTCGATGCCGGTGCGCTCGGTCACGCTGTGCAGGGTGCCGTCCGGGTTCACCACGCAGACACCGCGGGAAACGGTGCCGTTCTCGGAGACGGTATTTTTGAGCAGGTAGCTCACCATGCAGTAATCGTAAACTGCACCGTCCTGATGGGTGGACAGATACTCATAGATGACCTTGAAGGCCTCAGGGCCGTAGTAATCGTCCGCGTTGATGACAGCGAAGGGACCATCGATGAGGTCTTTTGCGGCCAGCACGGCGTGGCAGGTGCCCCAGGGCTTGACACGGCCCTCGGGGATGGTGAAGCCTGCGGGCAGCTCATCCAGCTGCTGGAAAGCGTATTTCACGTTCATGCCCTGAGAGACGCGGTCACCGATGGCGGCTTTGAAAGCCTCCTCGATCTCATGCTTGATGACAAAGATCACGGTCTCAAAGCCTGCGCGGTGGGCATCGTACAGAGAGTACTCCACAATGGGCTGGCCCTTGGGGCCCACCGGGTCGATCTGCTTCATGCCGCCGTAACGGCTGCCCATGCCGGCAGCCATGACCACCAATACCGGTTTGTTCATTTTTCTTTCCTCCTGCGTCAGTGCGCTGTTCTTTGAGTCTATTATACTCCAAATTTTCCCGGGCAACAAGGGATAGCTTTTCCTTGAATTTTTGCATGGATTCTCACCCGCTGCCGTGATAGAATAGAGGCAATGGAGTTTCCGCAGAAAAGGAGAATGCTTATGTCAACCAAAACTGTCTGGATCACCGGCGCGTCCTCCGGCATCGGGCGGGAGTTTGCCCGCCGCTATGCCCGGCTGGGCTTCCGGCTCATTCTGACCGCCCGCCGCCGCGACCGGCTGGAGACCCTTGCCGCCGAGCTCCGGGCGAAACACGGCACCCTCTGCCGCATCGCACCCGCCGACCTTGCGCAGGATGCGCAGGTCACCGCCCTGTGCGAAGCACTGGCAGACGAACGCATCGACCTGTTCATCAACAACGCGGGCTTTGGTGCCTGCGGTGCCTTTTCCGAGACGGACGCGGGCAAGGAGCTTTCCATGTTGCGGGTAAACGTGCTGGCCATGCACCGGCTGTTCAAGTTCACCCTGCGCAAGATGGAAGCCCAGCGCTTCGGCACCATCCTGAACGTGGCATCCTCGGCGGGCCTGCTGCCGGGCGGGCCCTATATGGCGGGCTACTACGCCTCCAAGGCATACGTTGTCAGCCTGACCCGCGGCGTGGCTGAGGAGCTGCGGGAGCAGCACAGCCCGGTCTATGTCTGTGCCCTCTGCCCCGGCCCCGTGGACACCGAGTTCAACGACCGCGCCGACGTGGTGTTCGCCCTCAAGGGCATCACCCCTGAGCTCTGCGTGGAGGAGGCCATGCGCGGGATGCTCCGCCGCAAGACCATCATCGTGCCCAGCCCCCTGATGCGCCTTGCCACCACAGCCCAGAAGCTCGTTCCCACGCCCCTGCTCATGCCCATTCTGGCCCACCAGCAGAAGAAAAAGCTGGGCTGATGGCCGCTTGACAGTGCACCGCCGCTCATGTATCTTAGAGGTATCCGAAAAAGCAGGAGGAATGTTCCATGAAAATTGCACTCATCAACGAAAACAGTCAGGCCGCCAAGAACGGCATCATTGAAGCCGCCCTGAAAAAGGTGGTGGAACCCATGGGCCACGAGGTGGTCAACTACGGCATGTACACCGCAGAGGATGCCGCCCAGCTGACCTATGTTCAGTGCGGCATTCTGGCCGCCATCCTGCTGAACAGCGGCGCGGCTGACTACGTCATCACCGGCTGCGGCACCGGCGAGGGTGCCATGCTGGCCCTGAACAGCTTCCCCGGTGTGATCTGCGGCCATGTGGAGGACCCCGTGGACGCTTACACCTTTGCCCACGTCAACGACGGCAACGCCGTTTCCATGCCCTTTGCCAAGGGCTTTGGCTGGGGCGGCGAACTGAACCTCGAGTACTGCTTCGAGAAGCTGTTCGGCTTTGGCCACGGTCAGGGCTACCCCAAGGAGCGCGTTGTGCCCGAGATGCGGAACAAGGCCATTCTGGACGATGTGCGCGCCGCCACCTTCAAGCCCCTGATCGAGTGCCTGCAGAGCATCGACCAGGACCTGCTCAAGGGAGCCATTGCAGGCGAAAAGTTCAGTGAGCTGTTCTTCGCTTCCTGCAAGGACGAGCAGCTGGCTGCCTACATCAAGAGCCTGCTGTAAGCGGAAGCGGCAGGATATCCGGATCCTATCCAAACACATCCTGCCCGCTCTGAAAAGGGCGGTTTATGATACGAAACACGAGGAAGTCTCATATGGCATGGTTATACCATTTCAATCAGATCATCACCCACGGCATGGAGGGATTTCTGGAGACAGCGGTGCCGATGATCTCCGGGCTGGCTGAGATCATCGGCCTGTTCATCATCGTCACCAGCCTTGTCAAGGCCACCTACCACTATGTGCGGGCCACCTTTTTCCATGGCCAGCACGATTTCCTCCACGAGATGTCCAGCGGCCTGACCACAGCGCTGGAGTTTCTGATGTCGGCAGAGATCGCCAAGACCTTCCTGCTGCAGAACCTGGAATCGGTGGTGCCGCTGGCGGCCACCTTTGCCCTGCGGGCCATGATGAGCCTGATGCTCCACTGGGAGATGGAGGGCGGGCACCGCTCCGGCCGCAAAAAGGAAGAAACGCCCGCCGGTGAGAAAAAGAACGACTTATAAAGTTTTCCTCTTTTTTCTCGGTTCTGGGTTGTGTAAAACGTAAAAATCGCACCCCGGCTCTTGACAGTTTTGCACAAAGGGGCTATACTCGTGCCATCGAAAGCAAAGGCGCTGACGGAAGTGATTCCGCCAGCGCCTTTTGTGTTTTCGCTGGATATTGCTCAGGAGGAATAGAGGGCCTCCTGAACAAGGCTCCCGCGCACATTCGGTGCGGGGAGCGCATTACAAACCGGGGAGGTATTATAATGTTCAGTTCCATAAACACCTGTTGGGTGCTGGTTGCGGCATTCCTGGTCTACTTTATGCAGGCCGGTTTTGCGCTGTGTGAGGCGGGCTTTACCCGCGCCAAAAACACCGGCAACATCCTGATGAAAAACATGATGGACTTCTGCATCGGCACACCGTGCTACTGGGTCATCGGCTTCGGCCTGATGTTCGGCGGCACAAGCGCGCTGATCGGCGGGTTCGATCCGTTCATTCAGGGCGATTACAGCCACCTGGGGCTTGATATCCCGCTGTGGGTGTACATCGTGTTCCAGACTGTGTTCTGTGCCACGGCAGCCACCATCGTGTCCGGCTCCATGGCCGAGCGCACAAACTTCAAGGCTTACTGCGTTTATTCCGCTGCCATCTCGCTGGTGGTCTACCCCATCTGCGGCCACTGGATGTGGGGCGGCGGCTGGCTGCAGAGCATGGGCTTCCATGATTTTGCCGGTTCCGCAGCCGTTCACAATGTAGGCGGTGTGATCGCCCTGCTGGGTGCCGCAATGCTCGGCCCCCGCATCGGCAAATACGACAAAGACGGCAACCCCCACGCCATTCCCGGCCACAACCTGACCGCCGGTGCGCTGGGCGTGTTCATTCTGTGGTTCTGCTGGTTCGGCTTCAACGGCGGCTCTTCCCTGAGCCTTGCCACCGATGAGACCATGACCCTGACGGGCCTTGTCTGCTTCAACACCAACCTGGCCGCTGCCGTTGCCACCTGCGTGACCATGATCTTCACCTGGCTGCGCTACGGCAAGCCCGATGTCTCCATGACCCTGAACGGCTCTCTGGCCGGTCTGGTCGCCATCACCGCAGGCTGTGACGCGGTCTCTCCCTTCGGTGCCTTCATCATCGGCTTCGTGGCCGGTATCATCGTTGTCCTGAGCGTTGAATTCTTTGATAAGATCGCAAAGATCGATGACCCCGTGGGTGCTGTCTCCGTTCACTTTGCAAACGGCGTGTGGGGCACCATTGCCGTGGGCCTGTTCTCCAACGGCGGCGACGGCGTGGGCAAGGGCCTGTTCTACGGCGGCGGCTTTGCACAGCTGGGCACCCAGCTGCTGGGCCTTATCACCGTTGATGTGTACGTTGTGGTCGTGATGTTCATCATCTTCAAGATCATCGACAAAACCATCGGCCTGCGCGTCCCCGCTGAGGTGGAGATCGACGGCCTGGATATCCACGAGCACGGCCTGGCTTCCGCTTACGCCGGTTTCTCCATCTCCGATGCCAACGCCGCTGCCATGGTGCCCAACGAGAACACCGATCTGGGCGAGGATGATGCCTCCAAGGCAAGCGCCGTGCAGATGAACGCTGCCGTGCCTGTGGTCAAGGAGCCTGCCGTCATCCACGATGGCATCTACGATACCGGGATGCACAAAGTGTCCATCATTGCAAAGCTCTCCACGTTCGATCAGCTCAAGACCGCGCTGAACGATCTGGGTGTGACCGGCATGACCGTGACCCAGGTGATGGGCTGCGGCATCCAGAAAGGCACCACCGAGAAATACCGCGGCGTGCCTGTGGACAGCACCTTGCTGCCCAAGATCAAGGTCGAGGTCATCGTTTCCAAGATCAGCGTGGACGCTGTGGTGGATGCCGCCAAGAAGGCCCTGTACACCGGCCACATCGGCGATGGCAAGATCTTTGTCTACAACGTGACCCGCGTGGTCAAGATCCGCACCGGCGAAGAGGACTTCGCCGCCCTTCAGGATGTGGAGTAACGCTCCGCACAATTTCAACCGTTGTCCCGCTTTGAAAGCGTGACGATATTTGTTCTCCTTGTTCTCCTTTTCCTTGTTCTCCTTTTCCTTTTTCTGAAATCCATTCGGCAGAGCCCCTGCTTCCTCCGCACAAGGAAGCAGGGGTTTGTCGTTGTCATCACGATGTGAGCCCCCTGCAATGGTTCCGGGTTGACATCCCTGTGCGGGCGTGTTATTTTGGAGTGTAAAATTTTCAGTTTTTTTGTATCAGGAGTTTCTATGAGCAACTTGAACGATTTTAACCGCGAGGCCAAAGCCGCCCTGTGGGTGGTCCTGCAATGGCTGCTGCTGGCCGTGCCCACGGGTCTGGTCTGCGGCGCAGTCGGCACAGCGTTCCACCTGAGCGTGGAGTACGTCACCGAGCTGCGGGCCGCGCAGAGCTGGCTGCTGCTCTGCCTGCCGCTGGCGGGCCTTGCCATCGTGGCACTCTACAAGGTCACAAAGTGCGAAGGCGTGGGCACCAACAACGTCATCCGCGCCGTGCAGAGCGGCGAGCCGGTCAGTTTGCTGCTGGTGCCCGCCATCTTTCTGGGCACGGTGCTCACCCACCTGTGCGGCGGTTCTGCCGGCCGCGAGGGTGCAGCCCTGCAGATGGGCGGCAGCATTGGCTGGAACGTGGGCAAACTGCTCCATCTGAGCGACTACGTCCGCCGCACTGCCACCATCAGCGGCATGGCAGCGTTCTTCTCCGCCCTGTTCGGCACCCCGCTGACCGCCGCCCTGTTTGCCATGATGGTGGAGGACGTGGGGCTGACGTTCACTTCGGCCTTTATGCCCGCGTTCACTTCGGCCCTCATTGCTTACGGCGTATCCCTGTTCTTCGGGATCGCCCCGACCAATTTTGTGCTCAATTCCATCCCGCACCTGACGCTGGAAACCGCGCTTCAGACCGCCCTGCTGGGCATTGCCTGTGCCGCCGTGACCCGGCTGTTCTGCTGGGCGCTTCACACCCTGGAACACGGGATCCCCCAACGGATCCCGAATCCCTGGCTCCGGGCTTTTGCAGGCGGTGTAGCCGTGGTAGCGTTCTCGTATCTGTTCGGTGTCGGGCGGTACAACGGAGCCGGAATGGCCGTCATTGCCGATGCCGTGGAGCAGGGAGCCGCGCTGCCCTGGGATTTTCTGTGCAAGATCTTCCTGACCGCCCTGACCCTGGCAGTAGGCTTCAAAGGCGGCGAGGTGGTCCCAAGTTTCTACATCGGGGCGACCTTTGGCTGCATCGCCGGGCCATGGCTGGGCCTGCCCGCCGGGTTTGCCGGTGCCATCGGTCTGGTCTGCGTGTTCTGCGGAGCCACAAACGCCCTGATCCCCTCCATCCTGCTGGGATTCGAGCTGTTTGGCGGGCAGGGGCTGGAGCTTATTGCGCTGGGCTGCGGCGTGTGCTACATGCTCTCGGGCCACCACGGCCTCTACAGCAGCCAGACCTTTGTCACCAACAAGCTGCGGCCGGAGTACGCCTCCCACAAGTGGCGGGTCAAGCTGAAGAAAAAAGAAGAATGATTTTTCGCAGATTTTCGCCGCGGAGAGCTTGATTTTTTGCCGCCATCGTGCTACAATCAGCGTAGTTTCATCCTGACCAAAGCGATGATGCGGACAAACCGAAGCTCGTTTCCCATGACGCAGAGAGGGCTGCCCCGGATACCGGGTGCTGCAAGCAGCCTGCCGTGCATCGGGCTTCTACCACCGCAGAGCGCAGAGGAGAACCTCTGCCGGGTGCGCCCGTTACAGCACAGCGAGTGGCGTGTTCTCAAGGGCACGCAATTCGGGTGGAACCGTGGAACGCGTGAAATCTTCAGGCGCTTCATCCCGTAAATTTGAGCGGGATGGAGCGCTTTTTGTTTTAACTTTCATCAAAAGGAGAACCACTATGAAGATCATCTACAAAGACGGCCATGTGGACGAGTGCCCGCAGGACCAGGAACTGCATGTTATCCGCCACACCGCTGCTCACATCATGGCGCAGGCCATCAAGCGCCTGTACCCCGAGGCTGACTTTGCCTTTGGCCCTGCCACCGAGAACGGCTTCTACTACGATGTCGATCTGGGCGACACCAAGCTCACCGATGACGATCTGGCCAACATCGAAAAAGAGATGCGCAAGATCTGCAAGGAAAATCTGGCCATCAAGCCCTTCATCCTGCCCCGTGACGAGGCTGTGAAGCTGATGGAGGAGCGCCAGGAGCACTACAAGATCGAGCACATGGCTGACCTGGCCGACGAGACCGAGTTCAGCTTCTTCCAGCAGGGCGAGTACGTTGACATGTGCATCGGACCCCACCTGACCTACACCAAGGCACTGAAGGCCTTCAAGATCACCCAGCAGTCCGGCGCATACTGGAAGAACGACAAGGAAAACAAGATGCTGACCCGTATCAACGGCGTGGCATTCCACAACCAGGAAGAGCTGGAAGCCTGGGAGAAGGAGCAGCAGGAGGCCCGTGAGCGCGATCACCGCAAGATCGGCAAGGAGATGGGCCTGTTTATGACCGATGACCTGGTGGGCCGCGGCCTGCCCATGTTCCTGCCCGCAGGCTACACCGTCTGGCAGGAGCTGGAGAACTATATCAAGGAGAAGGA
>JABLTO010209075.1_pt1 | contig 11935 bp, 10 predicted proteins | sample 7160091 | NCBI WGS metagenome assembly JABLTO01 (sample SAMN14651225, study PRJNA627086) | human gut metagenome | isolation source: feces | host: Homo sapiens
GGCGCTTTAGACCGCACACAAAACTTTTACCAAGGAGTATTCTAAAATGTTAGAATTGCCTTTAAGTAAAGTTTCGTTGAAGGGGAGCAGTACAGATTATACTTACGAGAAAAGTGTAACCGGTTCTTCTGATAAAGCAGTTACACTTAAGGTCAAAGGTATTGCCAGTGAAGTCAATGCACTTACTGCAGATAACTTGACGGCATTGATCGATGTCAGTGATTACGGAGAAGGCGAGTATAATTTGCCATTAACGGTTATTTTTGATGATAATCTGGAATTGGCTGAAGATGCATATGTACACGTTGTGATTTCAAAGAGCAGCGGGGAATAGAGAATAAAGTATTCGGGAGGTACTAAAAATGGTAAGTGTAGAGATTCAATTACATAATCCATCAGGACTTCATCTGAGACCGGCAGGCATATTATGCAAAGCGGCAACAAAATTTCAGTCACATGTGGCAATTAGAACAGCTGACGGAACGGAGGTTAATGCCAAAAGTGTTTTAAGTGTTTTGTCGGCATGCATCAAAACCGGAGATGTGATCACGATGATTTGTGATGGAAGCGATGAGACAGAAGCATTAGAAGATTTACGGCAGGTCATTCAGGAGGGACTCGGAGAGCTTTAGCAAATGGGCAGGGAAAAGATTCTTTTCCCTGCTTTTGTCGTTCCCGTAAAGCACATGCTTGACAGGAAAACTTTTTTCTGCTAAAGTAATACATGGACATTTTTTGTCATGGAATTAGGAATGAAAAGGAATGAAAGACATGGGGTTAGTATTTTAAGTCCGACATTGTTTAAATTAATTGTATATGGAGTGGTTCTTCGACTCCGTCACTCATAGATCGAGAGATAGAATTCGGAGGAAACTGCTGACTTATATAAAGCTGATGGATTTCTTTGGCTTTATTTTCATACAATGATTCAGATTTAAACGGAGGAAAGAATAATGTTAAATTATAAAAGATATAAAAGAGTGCCTGTATTGAATTATCCTGAGAGACAGTGGCCGAATAAGGAAATCCAGAAGGCCCCGATCTGGTGCAGCGTTGACTTGAGAGATGGCAATCAGGCGCTGATTGAGCCGATGGTTGTAGAAGAAAAGATTGAGTTCTTCAAGCTGCTTGTAAAACTGGGATTTAAGGAAATCGAAGTCGGTTTTCCGGCTGCTTCCCAGATTGAATATGATTTTCTGAGAACACTGGTTGAACAGAATCTGATTCCGGACGATGTGAAGGTGCAGGTACTGATTCAGTGCAGAGAGCATCTGATCAAGAGAACATTTGAAGCTATTCAGGGCTGCAAGAATGTGATTATCCATATTTATAATTCAACATCTACGCTTCAGAGAGATGTTGTATTCGATATGAATCGTGAAGAAATCAAGCAGATTGCCATTGAAGGTACAGAGATGGTCAAGAAATATATGAAGGGATTTGACGGCAATATCCAGCTGCAGTATTCACCGGAGAGTTTTACAGGAACTGAGATGGATTTTGCACTTGAAATCTGTGAAGCTGTTAAGGATGTATGGCAGCCAACTGTTGAGAATCCGATTATTTTTAATCTGCCGGCAACCGTTGAGATGACGACACCGAATGTATATGCAGATCAGATTGAATGGATGTCTACACACTTTACAGATCGTGATAAGATTATCCTGAGTATTCATCCGCACAATGACAGAGGCTGCGGTGTAGCTGCATCAGAACTTGCTTTACTTGCAGGCGCCGATCGAATTGAAGGTACACTGTTCGGCAATGGTGAGCGTACAGGCAATGTCGATGTGTTGAATATTGCTTACAATATGTTTTCACAGGGAATCAATCCGGAACTGGATATTGAGAATGTGAATGAGATTATCGAAGTTTACGAGAGATGTACAAAGATGGATATTGATCCTCGTCATCCATATGCGGGTAAGCTTGTCTTTACTGCATTTTCCGGTTCACATCAGGATGCCATCAACAAAGGTGTCCATGCACTGGAGCAAAGAAAGTCTCCATACTGGGAAGTTCCGTATCTGCCGATCGATCCATCCGATCTCGGAAGGAAGTACGAGCCGATTGTTCGAATCAACAGTCAGTCCGGAAAGGGCGGTGTGGCATTCGTTATGGATCACTACTATGGCTTCAAGCTTCCAAAGGTGATGCACAAAGAGCTGGCTGATGAGATTCAGGCAATTTCGGAACGTCAGGGAGAAGTATCACCATCACAGATTATGGACAAGTTCAGAGAGATGTATATCAATGCCAAGTATCCTCTGCATTTCAGAAAGATGAGAACAGAAGATATCTCTGAAACAGTAGAAGGTTACGATACAAAGGTTGTTCTGACTTATACATTTAAGGACGAATTAAAGACAATCGAAGGTTTCGGCAACGGACCGATCGATGCTGTGAAGCATGCACTGTGCAATCAGGGTGGTTTCAAAACAAAACTGACGATGTATGAAGAACATGCACTGACGACAGGTTCAGACTCACAGGCAGCATCTTATATTGAATTGATGAATTCAGAGACTGGTGAGAGAGCTTTTGGTGTTGGTATTAGTTCCAATATTACACGTTCATCTGTTCGTGCGATTTTCAGTGCCATGAACAGACTTTTCTTCAGAAAGAAATAAATGAGATGAAACACGCTTTGCGAGTTTCACTCGTTATCGCGATATTCGGCAAGGATTCATGCAAGCATGGCTTTGCCTCATTATCCGCGTAAATAATAAAAACGGCTGTGGTGCTGCTGCATCACAGCTGTTTTTTATATCATAGGAAATTCCGATAGAATTTCCTATGATATAAAAAGGCACTGCATGCCAGGAAGCGCAGTTCGCGGAAAGGAATATATAGCTGTGCTATCCGCTCACCCGCGAAAGTGTGCGACCGGCGCACATTTTGTTCCAGCTTTTCTGATAAAAATTAAATTTTTGTTACAAATCGACTTTTAAAATGTTAAATTTTATGATAGAATAAATGCAGTTATGCGGATATATAGATAAATTCTTTATGTCGGTGCGAAAGATTTCAAAAAGACAAGAGAAAGGCAAGTGAGAAGAAGAAATATGAAAAAGAAAATACTGGCAATGTTAATGATTATGATTATGTGTGTACCTTTTGTGACACCGATTCAGGCAAATGCAGCCAGTCAGGCTTACAGGGATTGGTCACAGGCAGATTCGGAATGGGGAAGCATTCATTTGGGAGCCAGTCAGTACACGATGAAATCATCGGGATGTCTGGTTACAGCGATTGCAATGCTGATCTGCCATACCGGCAGTGCAGATGCATCCAGTTTTACACCGAAAACACTTGTTAATTATCTGAACAATAATGGTGGTTTTACTTCCGGCGGTGCATTGTATTGGGCGAAGGTTAATGGTGCTGCGGATGGCTTTACGCTTTATGCGAGTAAGGTCAGTATGGCGAATATGACAAAGGCCCAAAAGATTTCTACAATGGCCAAATATATCAAAGATGGTTATGGTGTTATTATTTCCGTACGCAATGGCGGACATTGGGTGGCTCTTGACAGAATTGAAGGTGATACAGTTTATATGTTGGATCCGGGTGTCAGCAGCACAAATCTGTTTGATACATACAGCGAGTCATCCATTGACAGATTGGCTATTTACAAAGGAAAGAAGAGCGGCGGAACTGTTTCCGGAAATCCTTCCAACGGATCTTCTGATAATAATTCCTCAGAAGATTCAGACAAGGTTATTGCGACAGGTACAGTGAACTGTTCAAGTCTTTATGTAAGAAGCGGTGCCGGTACAGGCAACAGTATCATTACATCTATCAGCAAGGGTACAAAGGTAGATATTCTTGGTGAGGCAAAGGACAGCAAAGGTACAAAGTGGTACAAAGTGAAAGTCAGCGGCAAGACAGGCTATGCCTGTGCAGAATATATTACAGTTAGTTCTTCGAATGGCTCTGACAGCGGCAATGATACAACAGCTGCTTCGGGTACAGGTAAGGTTAATTGTTCTTCATTGAATGTGAGAAGCGGTGCCGGTACAAAGTACGATGTAGTGACAACTGTATCAAGAAACCAGGCTGTAACGATTACAGGAACCACCAAGGACAGCAGTGGAGACAAATGGTACAGTGTGACATTTTCTAAGAGCGGCAAGAGTTATAAGGGATATGTTTATGCAGAATATATTACCGTGACAAAGAATGACAGTAATAGCAACAATAACAACAGCAATGACAATACAAATCAGGATACAATGTCAATTGCGGCAGTTGTTAACTGTGATGCTTTGAATATGCGTTCCGGCGCAGGCACAAACTATTCGGTTGTCACAACATTGACTAAGAATACTGCGGTTACGATTACTGCTGAGGCAAAAGACAGCAATGGTACGTTATGGTACAAGATTACAGCAGGAAATAAGAAGGGCTATGTGCATTCTTCTTATTTGACGAAGAAGAATGCAGGCAATTCCGGAAATAACGGCAGCAGTTCCGACACAGATTCAGATGTATCCGGCAAGACAATGAAGGTTGCATATGATGCTGTGAATGTGAGAAGCGGTGCAAGTACTTCAAAGGGTGTTGTGTGCGTTGTTTACCAGAATGAGACAGTGACTGTAACTGGTCAGACAAAAGACAGCAGCGGCAGCATCTGGTATAAGGTCAAGACTTCTGCGGGTAAGACAGGCTATATCCGTTCTGACCTTTTGAAGGATGCCGGTACATCAGGCGGCAATAATTCAAAGAAAGATGATACAACGGATACGACTTCAGATATGAAGGGCCAGAAGATGCAGGTAGTGGATGATGGCGTGAATATGAGAAGCGGTGCAGGGTTATCCAAGAGTGTTGTAGAAGTCATCTATATGGAAGATACCTTAACAGTACTTGGTGAGGCGAAAGACAGCAATGGTACGGTATGGTACAAAGTCAAAGCACAGTCCGGCAATTCAGGCTATATTCGTTCAGATATGCTGAAAAAGGCAAGTACTTCTTCAGACGACAGCAAGTCAGATGATGGCTCAGAAAGCAGTCAGACATCAACAGGTTATGTTATTGATGGTTCACTGAATGTGAGAAGCGGCGCAGGTACATCATATAAGGTTCTGGTTGTTCTTGATGAGGGAACAAAAGTTAATATAACTGGAAATGTACAGGATGAAGATGACGACAAATGGTACCATATCAATGTAAAATACAGTGGTACGAATTATGACGGCTATGTCTATGCACAGTACATTGAGGTTAGGTAAATATTCAACAATTAAAGCTTCAAAACCTGTGGTAAATCTTGCATTTACCACAGGTTTTCATTGTTATTTTGACAAAATAAGATTATAATTAGAGTGCAGGAATTCGAATAATAAATGTGTCTGAGGAGCGGACACAGATTCTGTACTGAATTCACGGGCGAATTCTGAATTGTATTTTAAGGAGAAGAAGTAGTGGAAAATAGGGAACAATACAAACGCCTGATTATGTTTTTTGCATCAATGCTGATTTTACTTGTGCAGGTTGCGATTTTCTATTATATCTGGCATCGATATTACAATTACAGGTCAGTTATTGGTGCACTGTATTGGAGACGAGGCAACTGGGCATTGATGGGGGTCTATGCATTTATTAATTTCTTTTTTTCAAAAATTTATGGCGCATATAAAGTAGGCTATCTGAAGGTATCAGATGTCATTGCCTCTCAGATACTTGCTGTTTTGTGCTGCAACGGTGTCACATATGTACAGCTGGCATTGATTGGCCGCTGGCGTTTCAGCGCTTATCTTGAGCCGATTATTCAGATGACTATTTACGATATTGCGGCAGTGCTTATATGGGTCATTTTTATGAGATGGATCTATGTTAAAATTTATCCGCCGAGACAGCTGCTTTTGGTGTATGGAGATATTAATCCAAAGGCACTGATCAATAAGATGACATCCAGAACAGATAAATACAGCATTGTAGACATGATTAATATTTCTGAGGGTTATGATGCAGTTATTGAGCGGATCAGTTGCTATGAAGCGATTGTTATCGGAGATATTCCTTCAGTATACCGCAATAAATTTTTAAAGTTCTGCTATGCACATTCGATTCGATGTTATAGCATTCCTAAGATTTCAGATATTATGATTAAGAGCTCGACAACCATCAACCTGTTTGATACAGAACTCATGCTTTTCAGAAACCGTGGATTAACCGCGGAGCAGAAATTAATAAAGCGTATATCAGATATTGTCTTTTCATTGATCATATTGGTTGTCTTTTCACCAATACTGATCTTGGTAGCTGTTTTAATCAAAGTGTATGACGGTGGACCGATTTTCTACAAACAGGAGAGATTAACTTATGATCATAAAGTTTTTATGATTTATAAATTCAGGAGCATGAAAGTTGACTCTGAGAAGACAGGTGCACAGTTGGCGAAGAAAGATGATGACAGAATCACACCAGTAGGACATGTTATACGTGCCCTGCATATAGATGAATTACCGCAGCTTTTCAACATCCTGAAAGGTGATATGGCTTTTGTAGGGCCGCGTCCGGAACGTCCTGAAATTGCAGAATTGTACAAAAAGAGTATTCCGGAATTTGATTTCAGACTGAAGATGAAAGCCGGTCTTACAGGATATGCGCAGGTGTTTGGCAAATATAGCACAACACCGTATGATAAGTTGAAATTGGATTTAACGTATATTGAGAACTATACATTTGCATTGGATTTGATGATTATTATACAGACCGTCAAGATTCTGTTCCAAAAAGAGAATTCCGAAGGTGTGGATGGTGGACAGAAGACGGCACTGCGTACGGAGGATAAGAAGAATTGACACCAATTGTATCTGTGATTATGCCGGTTTATAATGGATCGGCATATATAGGGAAGGCAATAGAATCAGCACTTTTGCAGGGGGTTCCTCTGGAAATTATTGTGATAGACGATGGTTCTACAGATAATCTGGATGATGTATTGAAAAAGTATGCAGACACGGATGTGATTCGTGTCATACATAATAAACACAATATAGGTGTAGCCAGAAGCCGAAACAGGGGCGTTAGAGCTGCAAAGGGTGAATATATTGCATTTCTGGATTGTGATGACTGGTGGGAGCCGGGAAAGCTTAAAGCACAGCTTCATTTGATGAAAAAAACAGGCTGCGTTCTTTGTGCGACAGGTCGGAAGCTTGTCACTCCGGATGGACATTCAACAGAAAAATTTATTAGGGTAAAGGAACATTTGACTTACAGAGATTTGCTTGTTCAGAATCCGATTAATTGTTCATCTGTGGTTATTCGTAAGGATGTGGCAGCTGAATTTCCGATGGTACATGATGAGTGCCATGAAGATTACATTATGTGGCTTCAGATATTAAAGAAATATCGAAAGGCATGTGCAATCAACAAACCGCTGCTGAATTACCGACTAAGTAATACCGGCAAATCAGGGAGTAAGTTACAGTCAGCAAGAATGACATTTAAAGTCTATCGATATATGAATTTTGGGTATTTTAAATCTTTGATGTGTTTTGTGGGATACGCCTTTAATGGTGTGAAGAAGTATTATTTGCATACATAAAGTGATTAAATCATAAAAATTAAAATTTTTTTCTTTTTTTTCATTGTTTATGTCACAATCCGTCGAAAAGAACAGTATATATAGTATAAGAGCTCTGCAGGAGGCGAAACCATGACGGATGATTCGGGGACTAGGTATGATCAAAAGAATGAAGAAAAATTTACATTGTTGTTTGAGATGTATGGGAAGGCAATGAGAAGAAAAGCCTATGCCATTCTGAGAGACAGAGATTGGGCGGAAGATGCTGTTCAGATAGCATTTGAGAAAGTTTACCGCCACATCAACAACATTGAGGATCCATATAGTCATCGTACAAAAAGCTATTTGATTACGATCGTATCACATGACTGTTATGAGATGCTCAAGAAGAATCAGAAGTATTATCTGATGGACGATTGCACAATGCAGGCTGACTTCGGAACGCGTATGGTTAAAAATGACAATTCATCAGACAATCTCTATTATGAATCTCTTGTTAAAGAGATTTATAAGATGCCGGAGATTTATTCTGATTTGTTGATTATGCATGCGGTGCACCACTATACATTGCAGGAAATCAGTGAGATGATGGAATTGAAACCGGCAACGGTCAGAAAAAGAATGCAGAGAGGAAGAGAGATTCTCTGGAAAATCGTGTATGGGGACAAGTAAACATCCCAATAAAAAACAGACCTTTTTAGGTCTGTTTTTTATTGACGCGAGCAATGAGCCAAAGTCTGTACTTACACGAGAACTTGGCGTTGCTAAGCGCCAGTGGCGCTTGTTTAGCAACGACCGAAACGGAGTGTAGAGGCTGTGATAACTTGAGAAACTCGCGGAGCGTGTTTCTCATAGTTGAAAATATTAATAACCGGCTTCGTTATAAAGCTCATTACTGATTTCGTTAACTGTAGAAGATGGTGAATACTCCTCGTTATTGAAAAGATATGCATGAAGTTCCTTGACATTCTGTTCAAGACCTTCTGCAAAGACATAGCTGAGATCCTGATAGGAACCGGTTGTCTTCTCAAACGGCCAGCCGCTCTGATCCACAATATTGTAGCTGAATATATCCTTAGCCAGTGAGATAAGATCTGTGCTGGACATATTAGTATAAACTTCAGGAAGAATCGTATCAATGACGTTCAGTAAAGTTCCGATGTTGGCTGTTTTGGCCTGTTCAAATACTTTGGATAAAACAATACGCTGACGCTCAGCACGTTTGAAGTCGCTGTCGATCTTTCGGATACGGGCATAAGCGGTTGCCTGTGTACCGTTGACATGCTGAGTTCCGGGACCGTCCAGATAAGGTGAATCTGAACCGGTAACTCGATTCTGTTCTGTGATCAGAGGGTTGATCAGACTGAATTCTGCATCGCTGATATCAAGATCAATACCGCCGATGGCATCGATAATCTTGGCAAGTACGCCAAAATCAACAGTTGCAAATTCAGTGATATCTAAGTCAAGATTGGTGTTCAGCATACTCATTGCCAGTTCGGCACCGCCGTAGGCATAAGCATGGGTGGCCTTGGTGAAGCCATATCCGGGTACTTTCAAACATGTGTCTCGATAGATGCTGGTAATCTTCACATCCTTTGTTTCCTGATTAATACTGATTACCATGATACTGTCGGAACGTGCACCGGTCTGAAGTGAACCGTCACGGGAGTCAACACCGAAAAAGGCAATGTTGCGGTAGCCCTTTAAAGCTTTCTGAGTTGTGACGTCTACGTCGTTGTTGATGACGATATTAGCCTTGTTGACTTCATCTGCTGTTGCAGTTTTGACAAGAGAGAGCTTGGCATAAACAAACACAACAGGAATCAGGATCAGAATCAGAATCAGCTCAACGGCAAAAATAATGCCCCAACGCTTGGCTTTGGATGACTTCCTTTTCTTTCTTCGTTTACTCATTGTAGAAATCCTCACTTTGTAATCGTTATGTACTTTCGATTGGTTAAAATAAATCTGTATTTATTTTGTAAATTGTATGGCTTAAAAAGCATAAACAATCTTAATAATACTCTAAAAATGCTGATATGACAAGCTTTTTCTCTATATCTAAATAAATCTTATAACATAAATTTTTCATTTTTGGTTCACAATCTTAACACAATTAGGTGTTAGTATTAAGCCATAAAAAGAAATTAAGACGAAAGGGGTTTTCTATTATGGCATTTGATGATCAGGATAGAGTTAATCATACAGATACAGAGAATCGTTCAGAAGAACATCCGACAGCGGAAGGAACACAGCAGAAGAATGAGGAAGCAGAGTCTTCGGGGTTATACAGAATGACAAGAGAGGATCTTAAAAATTCTACACTGTATACAGAGCCGGTCCACAGCAGCACGACAGCTTCAGAAAACGTGGGTGGAACCGGACGTTCAGCCGGACATACAGGCAGCTCTTATGCAACAGGCAATGACTACAGTTATTATCATGCACCTCAGAACAGCAGTAACAGCAGTAATGGTGGCAATGGCGGCAACGGAGGACATAACGGAGGCGGAGCGGGTTTCCATGGCGGTCCGGAGAAGAAACATACACATAAGAAAGGCGGATTTGGTAAGACAGTGGCTAAGGCAGCTTGTCTGGGTGTTGTCTTCGGGCTGGCAGCATCAGCCGTTATGTTTGGTGTGAACAAGGCTATCGGCATATCTTCATCAGCCAATAACAGCAGTACAGCAGCTTATAATGTCAATATAGTGAAGACATCTGCAGCTGGTGTGGAAACAACAGATTCAAAGGATGTATCAGATATTGTGTCTAATGTTATGCCGGGAATTGTTGCAGTGAATACAACGGTTGAATCGACCTCAACAGACTGGTTCGGCAGACAGTATACGCAGGAATCCAAGGGTGCCGGTTCCGGTATGATCATCAGTGAAGAGAATAATACTTTATATGTGATGACCAATTATCATGTTGTTGAAGGTGCCAAAGAAGTATCTGTTCAGTTTAATGATGGCAATTCAGCAACAGCAACCGTTAAGGGATATGATGAAGACAAAGATGTCGCAGTATTGACAATTGATATGTCTCAGTTATCAGAAGATACAAAGAATGCCATTGCAGTGATGGTAATGGGTGATTCAGATCAGCTGAAAGCCGGAGAAAGTGCCATTGCCATTGGTAATGCATTGGGTTATGGACAGTCTGTAACAACCGGTGTCATCAGTGCGGTCAACAGAGAAGTATCATTAACAGATAAGACAATGACACTGGTTCAGACAAGTGCAGCAATCAACCCAGGCAACAGCGGCGGCGCATTATTGAACGGCAAAGGTGAAGTCATTGGTATGAATACTGTAAAGTATTCCGATACATCTGTTGAAGGTATGGGCTATGCAATTCCTATCAATACAGCTTTGGAGACGGCAAAGGGCATCATTGATGGTACAATCGTTGCAAAGACAGATGAGACAACGGCATTCCTTGGTATTACAGGCGGTACATTGGATGAGGATACAGCTTCTGCTTATAACGCACCGGCCGGTATCTATGTCAGCAATGTAGCATCCGGTTCAGCGGCACAGCGTGCAGGTTTGCAGGCAGGATGCATCATTACAGGCTTCAATGGTGAAGACGTTTCAACAATGGAAGATCTTCAGAAACTGATCCAGAATTGTGCACCTGGTGACAGTGTAACAATTACAGCACAGTTCCCGGACAGTAACGGCAATTATTCAGAACAGACACTGACAACGATTATGGGTTCAAAGGCTGATGCAGAAGACAGCAGTCAGAGCACACAGCAGAACGGGCAGAATCAGCAGAATGGCCAGTATGGTCAGGGTCAGCAGTATGGTAAGTAATTAATAAAATGATCAATATAAGAAAAAAATAAATAAATGAAAGCTGCGCAGAATGTATAATTGCATTCTGTGCGGCTTTTTGGCATGGAAAAAAGAAAATGATGACTGAAATAGCGTCTATTTAATCGACAAAATTAAGAAAAATGTAAATTGAACGCTGGCATAGATTAGGCTATAATAGATGTTAATACAGGAGGATGATCAAATTTCATGAGTGATTACAATAAAGATGATATAAAGAACACAGAAGATGAACCAAAATACGAGGACATCTGCTATATGTGCCGACGTCCTGAGAGTAAGACAGGACGTATGCTGCATATTCCGAATATGAACAATATGTGTATCTGTATTGATTGCATGGAACGCAGTTTCAGAGTAATGGATGGCAGCAACTATGCGGATCTGATGCAGGGAATGAATATTCAGGATCTTTTTCCCGGCGGTATGAATATGGATGACATGATGAATGTCCAGAACCAGATTCCCAAGAGGCAGAAATTGAAGAAGAAGGTAAAAGACGATGAGAAGGTGCAGCCTGAATTTGATATTAAGAATATTCCGGCACCTCATATCCTGA
>JABLTO010099480.1_pt1 | contig 11932 bp, 13 predicted proteins | sample 7160091 | NCBI WGS metagenome assembly JABLTO01 (sample SAMN14651225, study PRJNA627086) | human gut metagenome | isolation source: feces | host: Homo sapiens
ATATTCTATTTTGTTGTAGCTTTAAAAAGTCGTTCTGTACCGCTAATTTCAGCTAAGACAATATCCGTCATACGTTGTAGATTGGCAACATGATACGGATTGACCTGTTTTTCCCATTCGTTCGTATCTTGTTTTTGAATACCAGAAAGATACTGCTGTAAAACTGTCATACACTTTTCCAGCAGTATCTTTCGTTCTTCTTGAAAAAGCTCATAATTACAATGGGCATATCGAACGATATTAACGGAAAAGTTGACAAAGTACATTTCTAGAAAGATGAATTGAAACACCATATTTTGATAGAATTAGGAGTCAAAAGATATGATAGGGATTAAAAAAAGAGATGCTTCAAAAAGGAAAAGATGTTGAGATAGACGGTTATAAAGGATTTATTTTCATGGCAAAATCCGGCAGACTGCTCATGCCTAATGCGATAAATAATATCTTATATAATATTGTGGACGCATATAACAGAAAAGAAGTTCAAGTCGCAAAGACTGAACATAGAAATGCTGAATTGCTACCAAAGGTATCCGCTCATATTATGAGACATACAGATTGTACCAGAATGGCAGAAAAGAGAATGGACGTAAAAGTTCTTCAATATATTATGGGACATGCTCACATAGATGTAACAATGGACGTATATAACCATGTAAGTGAGATGTCCAGAATTGAGAGTGAAATCACAAGGCTGGAAAGCGTAGCAATTAGCTGACACCAAAAATAAAAAATTGGTGTCAAAATGGTGTCAAACCAAGAAAAAGTGATGATTATAAGGAAGAAAAAGTGTTGCAAACCTCGTAAAATCAAGGGTTGCAAAAAAATCTCAAAATTTTAGCACTCTCCTCTTGCGAGTGCTAAAATCTCGTGATATAATAAGTACAAAGCAGGAGAACTTGGGGATTCTGTAATCCTAAAGTTCGCGCTCCAGTGCGGGAGACAATGCAGCATAGACGAAGACAAACCCCGCGGGATGACCTGCGGGGTATTATTATATAGAACGGGGTGATGATCATGGCATCAAAGAGAGATTTTTATGAAGTGCTGGGCATCAAAAAAGGCGCTTCTCAAAGCGAAATAAAAAAAGCATATCGTAAAATGGCGAAGAAATACCATCCGGATACAAATGCCGGAGATGAAGCTGCGGCAGAAAAATTCAAAGAAGTTTCCGAGGCTTATTCTGTCTTGAATGATCCGGAAAAAAAGAAACTTTATGATCAGTTTGGTCATGCGGCATTCGACGGCACGGGACAGCCGGGCGGCAGCTACGGTGCCGGTTTTGGCGGTGCAGGAGGCTCTGGTTTCTCCGGATTTTCACAGGGACCAGATGGCAGCTATCAGGAATACCATTTCGATGGCAACATGGATGATATTTTAAAGGACATCTTCGGTCATGGATTCAGTGGCAGCGGATCTGGGGCTTCCGGATTTAGCGGGTTCTCCGGAACGTCTGGACCTTCCGGATTTTCCGGATTCGGCAGAGGTGCAGGTTACGGCAGCTTCCCGCAGGACGGTGAAAATGTTCATGCCGATATCAATGTAACCTTTGATGAGGCGGCGTTCGGTGGCGATCGGTATTTCGATCTGAAAGATCCTGCTGGTAAAAAACAGTCTATCAAAGTCCATATCCCTGCAGGGATCGACAACGGGCAGAGCATCCGTCTGCGGGGCAAAGGTATGCCGGGCGCAAACGGTGGAAAAGCCGGAGACCTGTTGTTGAAAGTCCATGTGGCAACAAGACCGGGATTCGAGCGGAAGGGCATGGACGTTTATGCGCCGGTGCGGGTTCCGTTTACGACGGCAGTACTTGGAGGCAAAGTGGAAGTACAGACTCTGCGCGGTAAAGTAAAGTGTAATATCAAGCCGGGAACGCAGTCGGGTACTAAGCTGCGGTTGCGAGACAAAGGCATCGTTTCCATGAAGGATCGTGCAACATTCGGCTGCCATTACGCAGTAGTGGAAATCGATGTTCCGAAAAACCTCAGCGAAGATGCAAAGCAGAAGTTGGCGGAATTCGACCGGGCAGCTTCTGCCTGTGGTGCCGGCGGTGCTGCAGGGGCAGGCGGTTCCGGTCAGGCGGACGGTTCGAGCCGCCCTGGCCATTCCGGGCATGGAGGCCGGGCGGCATAAACGATGCAGGCGATAAGAATTAAACAGCAGAATATAAGGCCGGTTCATAGCTTTCATACTATGGACCGGCTTTTGAGATATCATAAGTTTTGATGCTAAAGTAAAAGTGGACACGAAACGGTAGAAAAATGTCGGGTCAGGGAGTATCCTTAGAGTAGAGCTTGGCGTGGAGCTGGAGGGATGGATGAAGATCCAGCTGGAAGCTCCGCGACGGGCATCGGGGTAATCAGCTGCACCGTGTATGCCGATTTCACCGTAAATCCGATATTGCATACATCTGTAACGGTGAAATTGCAGAAACGACAGTCCCTATATAACAGTTTATTTCTCATCCTGCATCCGAATGAAAAAACATGATGTAATAAATCGGAATATACAGGATCTTTTCTTTTTGCTGCGCCGTTCTTTCATTGGACAGCACAAATGCTTTTTTAATATGATAATCTTCATTGTTCACGAAATGATTCAGTGCACTGTGTATGCTATAATCTTTTCCCGACTTCACCTCAATCGGCACAGTAGAAAGGCTGTTATAGTCATCAATCAGGTAGTCCACCTCTCCCTTGCTCCGGTTATCATAATAAAACAATTTATATCCATGTGCTTTCAGTTCATTCGCAACAACGGTCTCATATACCGAGCCTAGATTAACGCTTGGCTGATCATCTAAAATCGCTCTTATATTATTCCCATATAAAATGCCTGTCAAAATGCCCACATCATTCAGATACAGTTTCAACAGGTTTTTCCCGGCTGATTCAATCAACGGGAAAACAGGATTGGAAATTGCCTGCACACTGCTCACAACGCCGGCATTTATCAGATACTCAAACTCTTCCTGATAGTCACGGAATGTTTTTCCTCGTTTATTTTCAATATTTTGTACCACAATACGTTTTTTCTTGTTTTCCATATTAGAGGGGATCATATCATAGATCCGTCGTATTGTTAATCTCCGATCAGCTTCATACTTTGAAGCATCCGCAGCATAATATTCATGAATTTCTGACTGGATTTCTCTGACTGACCGGATGTTTTTATCCTGTACATATGCATTCACAGCATCCGGCATACCGCCCACCAGCAGATATTTCCGGAACAGATCCATCATTTTATCATGCATGGATTCTTCTAAGGATTCCAGCTTGTCGAATTTCTGTCGCATAGCGGAAATAACCGTTTCATTCATTCCGTTAGCAAAGAGGAACTCCTCAAAGTCCAGCGGAAACATTCTCACTTTACGAATGCTCCCGATAGGAATCGACGTCGTCTTCGCCAGTGTTACTCCCAGTAAGGAACCGCTGGCAACATACGTGAATTTATCATCCTGCGATAGAAATTTAAGCAAAGTCAGTAAATGCGGATATGCCTGAATTTCATCGATAAAAATCAATGTGTTTTCTTTCTTCTGCATCCGCTCTCCCGCAAGCATACTGACCTGCAGATAAAAATCCTCCACAGTTCTTATCTCTGCAAACAGACGATCGCCTAGGGAATCCTCAATCATATTGATTTCGATAAAGTTTTCAAACATGTTCTGTGCTACATGGCGGATAATATAAGTTTTTCCTACTTGTCTTGCCCCATCCACTAGTAATATTTTTTTGCTGCCCGATCTAAAATGATTTTCAATCAGAGATTCAATCTTCCGAAACAACATAACTCGACACCTCCATATGACTTTTCAATATGATTATAGGCTATATTTTATGACATTTCAATATAATTATGCGGTGTTTTTCATGACTTTTCAATGCAATCCAGGGCGCAAATTTATGACATTTCAAAAGCCAGTTGTACTTGTCAAGTCTGGAGGTACCAGATTCGGGTATTTGTCCTTCACTTTACGCTTTCTGGACCGTTTCTTATGCTTCGTCTCCGACTTGATCCCTGGATACCGGAAATGATTTAAAATCTTAAACTATTTTTAAGGATTTCATACTTTTTTCTCCGGGTGAAATCGAGTATAATTGTGGAACGAATAAGTCCAGTATAGATGAAGGAGAACCGGTATGATGCAGAACAAGCTTGAGAAAAATCCGCAGAAAAGCGTGCAGATAAAAAACTGGCCGGAAAAGATCAGGATCTTTTCCGGCGCACAATTGAAATACCTCGCATTTATATCCATGCTGATCGATCATGTGAACAAAGCACTGATCTATCCCAACCTGGATGGAAGTGCAGGATTACAAATCATCAGCGATCTCTTTGACATCCTGGGGCGGATCGCTTTCCCGTTATTCATGTTCCTTCTGGTGGAAGGGTACTTCAAGACCCGCAGCAGATGGAAATACCTGTTGTATTTACTAGGGTTCGGTGTGATTTCCGAAGTGCCCTTTGACCTGTTTACAACAAGTCAGGTCTTTGAACCCAACTGGAACAACATCATGTTCACGCTGGCAGCGGTGCTGATCACCATCTGGAGCATCGACACATTACGAGAAAAAATGGATCGTCTTCCGAAGCTGCTGTGGTATCTGGCATCCGTTGTGATCGTGGCGGTGATGTGCTTTGCAGCCATGAATCTGGGGCTGGATTACGAGCATCACGCCATCCTGATCGGCTATTTCATGTACATTTTTCACCAGCGATACATTCTGTCGATCCCGTTCAGCTTTCTTTCCATGTACAAGGAGCCGTGGGCGCTGCTGGGATTCGCGCTGACTCTTACATACAATGGCAAGCGGGGCAGGCAGTATAAAATCATCAACTACTGCTTTTATCCGGCGCACCTGCTGATCCTCGGTCTGCTGCGGCTGTATCTGGGGATTTAATTGCTCGCCTTCTTTTCTTCCAGCGTCAGCTTGATTTCCTTGGTCTGATTACCGCGTACTATCGTGTAGGTCAGCTTGTCACCTACTTTGTGGGAGGTGACGATGGAAGACAGTGTATTGAAGGAAGTGATCCTGGTTCCGTCTACGGCATATACCAGGTCGCCAGACTGGAAGCCGGCTTTTTTCGCATTGGTTCCGGTTACTTCCTGGATGTAAACCGCTGCGGAAGAACTCTGGGACTGAGAATCCTGACTATTGCCGAAAAATTGAGCTGCCCCGTTTCCCTGACTGGATTCCGCATAGCTCATGCCGGTGGATGGCTGATCACTGACATATCCTTTATCCATAAGCTGCTGTGCCACATCAGCTGCTTTGTTGATCGGGATCGCAAACCCCAGACCTTCTACGTTGGATCCGGAGGATTTTGCAACGACGATGCCGATCAGCTGCCCGTCGCCGTTAAACAGGCCGCCGCCCGAGTTTCCAGGGTTGATGGAGGCATCTGTTTGCAGAAGCGTCATGGTCTTGCCGTCGATGGCAAGTTCTCTGTCCAGTGCACTGATGATGCCGGCACTTACCGTTCCGCCAAGTTCTCCAAGCGGGTTTCCGATGGCAACCGCCATATCACCGACTGCCAGCTGATCACTGTTTCCATAAGTTGCAGGTGTCAGATTCTTGGCGCTGATTTTTAAAACTGCGATATCGGTGATGCTGTCTGTGCCCACCAGCTTGGCTTCGTATTCCTTGTCATCCGAAGTCGTAACGGTGATTTTGCTGGCTCCGTCTATAACGTGGTTGTTTGTCATGATGTAGCCGTCTGCCGTCATAACCACACCGCTTCCGGCACCTTCTGTAACGTACTGCTGCATCCAGGCATCGGCGGAAACGCTCTCGGTCTTGATTTCCACCACGCTGTCCTTGGTTTTATTGGTGACTTCCTGCACCGTCATTTTGCTGCCGGTAGCATCTTCCAGTTTATAGCCGTTCTTGGATACGCTGGCGGTTTTACTGGAACCGCTGTGTCCTCCGTTAAGAGCATTGGCGAGATAAGATCCGCCAAATCCAAACAATGCAGATACCACTACACATAATGCGATCAGCAGTGCCAGAGACTTGCGGGTCAGGGAAACCGGTCTGCCTGGCTGGCGAGGTTTTTTAGGTTTTTTCACGCCTTTGGCCCGGTGAGTCCTGGTCACGCCGTCGCTGCTGCTCCAGGAACTGGTGCAGGCTTCGCCGCCTGACTGCTGCCCTGCAAAACCGTGTCCGCCGGGCTGCTGCCCTGCGAAGTTCCCGCCCGGCTGCTGTCCGTAATAGCGCTGACCGGATTGCCCGGCGTGATCGTTCTGTCCGGGATTTTGGTGCTGACGACCGTAGTTGCTGTAATGCATATTACCATTTTCGTCTACATATCCAGTGTAAGGAGAACCTCCAAAGTTGTCTTTTACCGAACCGGGACGATTGTGCTCATTATACTGATAAGAGCTCGTGCCGGGTTCTGTGTTGCGAAAAGCTTCCCGCGGATCGCGGAATGCTCCTTTTTTCTCAAAATCATTTGATGCGCCAGGAGCCGCTTCCTGTGCGAAATCCTCCTGATCGCCCGGCGGCGCAGCCGCCTTTGCAGGATCTTCCGGCATGTCGGGCTGGTTTTCAGCCATGTTAGGCTGGTTTTCAGCAGCCTCTGGTTCCGCTGCGTCTTTCATGACGAAGTTCGGTTCGTATCCGGAAGGATCTGTTTTCTTTTCATCCATATCTATACCTTCTTTCTGTTCCGTCAGTTTCCTCTTTTTGACATTGATTTCTCTGAAATGTTAAATTTTCCAAATCTTCATCCTAAATATACAAATTGAATATGATATTTTCGTGTTGAAAATATGTGAATATCTGAAGAAAAGGTTAAACATTTTACACATAATATGATAAAATCTAATACGTATATAACATAAAGGAAGAGTAAGATCATGAATAAAGCATTAATAGCAATAGATAGAAGTAAATCGTTCCGTGTGTATCTGACCATTTCCACTGATCTGGTGCAGGAGGCTGCGAAGATCCACGACACCACGCCGCTGGCATCAGCAGGTCTTGGACGGGTGCTGACAGCCGCAGGGCTGATGGGCATCATGCTCAAGGATGATGACAACAAGCTGACCCTTCATTTCAAAGGAGACGGACCGGCAAGACAGATCCTGGCGACTGCATACGGCGATGGCAGAGTGAAAGGCTACATATCCAATCCATACGTGGATCTGCCCTTAAACGATCAGGGCAAGCTGGACGTGGGCGGCTCGCTGGGAGTCGGAGATCTGACAGTCATCAAGGATCTGGGGCTGAAAGAACCGTACACAGGGACTATCGCTCTGGTGGACGGTGAGATCGCAGACGATCTGACCGCGTATTTTTATATTTCGGAACAGCAGAATTCCTCCGTTGCGCTGGGCGTGAAGGTGGAACGTGATCTGAGCATCGGTGCTGCCGGCGGAATGATCATCCAGATGCTGCCGGATGCACAGGAAGGGGCTGTCGATGCTCTGGAAAAAATGATAGGTGCTATGCCGCCGCTGACGACGCTGATCAGCGGTCTTTCCGGATCTTCCGATCCGGAAATCGACCGGCCGGCTGAAGCGGCTTCGGCAGACGATAGCGGACAGCCTGCCGGGGAGACTTTGCAGGCAGATGCAGAAAACCAGGAAGCAAGCGAACGCCTTGCAGCACTTTTGCAGGAAATCTTCAAGGATGTTCCGGAGGAATATCAGCCGGAGATCCTGGCAGAAAGAGAGATCCGCTGGGAATGCGACTGCAGCCGGGAGAGGATCGAAAGTGCGCTTTTGACTATTGGCCGCAGAGATCTGACGGAGATCATCGAGGAAGACGGAGAGGCGGAACTGCAGTGTCAGTTCTGCTGTAAAAAATATCATTTCAACAAAGATGAACTGGTAGCGATACTGGATCGCATGGGATAGAGGTGAATGAAATGAAAGAGGTAATGGTAAAGATCACGACGAATCAGGTCAACGAGCAGGGTGAAGAGGATATCATGGAATTCGTCACGGAAGCCAAGCTTTACAAGCGAGGCGAGGCGGTGTATCTGATCTATGAGGAAACGGAGCTTTCGGGTATCCCCGGCTGCCGAACGAGGCTCAAGTGCAAGCCGGATGAGGTGCAGATGAAACGGTACGGGGAAGGCGCAGGCATTGGGAACGAGATACGTTTTGAACGGGGAAGACGGTATTGCGGCCTTTATGATACGCCGTTTGGAGCGATCGAGCTTGAAGTGCTGACAAACAGGCTGGAAAACAATCTGACCGAGGGCGGCGGAAACCTGGATATTGATTACAGCATCAGTCTGAAGGGACTGATGGAGGGTCACAACCAGCTGAGCATAACACTGATGTAGTAAAGAAGGTGAAAAATTATGATGAGTAAAAAAACGATCAAAGTGATCACTATCGCCATCGTTGTGGTGATGGTCGTAACGACATTGACAATGGCAATCGCATATTTATAGTAGATAGAGAAGAGTTTGGAGGAAAAGATGACGGAAATAGGGTTTAGTGCGGAACAGTATATCGAGGAGCAGTCAAAGTATATCCTGCAGCGGATCAATTGTGGAAACAGCGAGAGACTGTATCTGGAATTCGGAGGCAAACTGGTGCAGGACAAACATGCCATGCGCGTGCTGCCGGGGTTTGATGAAAACGCCAAGATCAAGCTTTTGCAGAAGATGAAGGACAAGGCGGAGATCATTATCTGTATTTATTCCGGGGATATCATGACCAACAAGACGAGACAGGATTTCGGCATTACCTATGACCTGGAAGTGCTGCGGCTGATGGATATTTTCCGCAAGCACGATCTGGTAGTCAACAGCGTGGTGGTGACGCGCTATGAGGACAACTCTCCGGCGGTGGACAAGTTTATAAACAAGCTGGAACGCCGCGGGATCCGGACCTATAAGCATCGGTTCACCAAAGGATATCCCACTGACGTCGACACCATCGTAAGCGACGAAGGCTACGGCGCCAATCCGTATATCGAAGTGGAGCGGCCGCTGGTGGTCGTAACGGGACCGGGGGGCGGCAGCGGCAAGCTGGCTACCTGCCTTTCTCAGCTGTATCATGAAAACAAGCGGGGACGCAAAGTCCGTTACGCTAAATTCGAAACGTTCCCGATCTGGAACATCCCGCTCAAGCACCCTGTAAATGTGGCGTATGAAGCGGCGACTGCAGATCTGAAGGACGTCAATATGATCGATTCTTTCCATCTGGAAGCTTACGGGGAGAAAGCGGTCAACTACAACCGTGATCTCGAGGTGTTCCCGGTAGTGAAGCGGATCATCGAGAAGATCACAGGGGAAGAATCAGAATACAAATCGCCGACGGATATGGGCGTCAACAGGGCAGGCTTTTGCATCACCAATGATGAAGTGGTGCGTGAAGCGGCTGACCAGGAGATTATCCGCCGGTATATGATCGCACAGTGCGATTACAAAAAGGGAAAAATAAGCGGGGAGACGGTGGAACGCGCTAAGCTGCTGATGGACGACATGTCCCTTTGCGAGGAAGATCGCAGAGTGGTGCTCCCGGCAAGAGAATATGCGGAGCAGAAAAAGGCGTGTGATGAGAGATACGCTAACGTGGTCGTTATGGCACTGGAATTGCCGGACGGCAAGATCATCACGGGAAGAAGTTCTCGCCGTATGGTCGCTGCAGCAGCCGCCATCCTTAATGCCATCAAATACCTGAGCGGAATGGCGGATGACCTGTATCTGATCTCGCCGGGCATCTTAAAGAGCATCCAGGATCTTAAGGTGGATGTGCTGGGTGCCGAAAAGACGAGTCTCAACTGTGAAGAGATCCTGACAGCACTGACTATTTCTGCCGTGACCAACCCGTCTGCGGCAAGAGCGCTGGCCAAGGCTCCGCAGCTGAAGTCCTGCCATGCACACTGCACGGCTATCCTTAGCGACAAGGATGAAAGTACGTTAAAGGCGCTGGGCATCGATGTGACCAGTGATCCAGAATATATTACCAACAATCTGTATTACAGTTAGATCGCAGGAGTGTATCGATGTACGGTAGATATTTTGTGCTTTTCGCGATCCTGTTCACGGGATGGTTTCTGCGAAAAATCAATTTTATCGATGACAAAATGGATCACAGCATCAACAAGCTTGTGGTCTATTTTGCGTATCCGTGCCTGATCGTCCACAACATTGGCGAGCTGGATCTGACGGCGGATGTCCTGGCGGATTTCGGTCTCACTTTCGTGCTGAGCCTGGTGGTTTTTTACCTTTACGGTTTTTTCTGCAAAGGCTACGCCCGCCTGCGGAAATATCCGAAGAATGTTTCGGGTATCGCAGAGTTTGCCATGTCCATGCCCAACAATGGTTTTATGGGATTTCCGGTGGCTCTGATCTTCTTTGGGGACAGCGGGCTGCTGTTGATGCTGGCTCACAATGCGGCCATGAATTTTTTTATTTTTACTTACGGGGTCAAGCTGCTGCGGGATATGAAGACGGACGATCATCCGCCGATGACGCCGAAACGTTTTATTACGGCAATGGTCAAGCTGCTGCTGAATCCTAACATTCTGGCGCTGTTTATCGGATTCGCATTCAGTATGTTGGGAAATGGTGTGCCGGGAGTGCTGGACGAGTATCTTTTATATATAGGAAACGTATCCACGCCGATGGCCATGATTTTCATTGGATCGACGCTGACCAACTATAAATTCAGAGATATCATCCGTAGTGTCGTGACCATTGAGGGAAGTGCCGTCAAGCTGCTGCTCCTGCCGCTTTTGACGCTGGCGGCGGTGGCATTCCTGCCTATCGATCCGTTGATCCGGTCGATCCTGGTGCTGGGGATCAGTTTCCCGACAGCGGCGACAGTTCCTATGCTGGCGGAGCAGGAAGGGCTGGATGCAGGTGTTGCAAGTAAGATTTTGTTTTTAAGCACGGTGGCGTCCATCGGGACGGTGCCGCTGCTGATCCATATTATCCAACTGGTGATCATGTGATGGTATCCGCAAGGTTGCGGGATGCCGGAAAGAAAGGAAACGCAGGCTATGAAAAAGACAGGTGTGCTTGGTGCAGGAACAATGGGTGCTGGGATCATCCAGGTGATGGCACAGAGCGGGTATGAAGTAACGTTTATTGAACAGAAGCAGGAGTTTGTCGACCGGGGCCTTGAAAAGATCTCAGGGGTACTGGAAAAGGCTGTCAGGAAAGGACGGATGAGCGAAGAGGACAAGACGGCAGCGCTGGGACGCATCAAAGGCAGCACCGACATGGGGGATCTTCACGATGCGGAGATCGTTGTAGAGGCAGCAACGGAAAATGTGGAGGCAAAGAAAGCCATGTTCCGTCAGCTGGATGAAGTCTGCCATCCGGATGCTATCCTGGCGACCAACACGTCGGCGCTTTCCATTACGGAGATCGCAGCTGTGACCGGCCGGCCGGAAAAAGTCATCGGCATGCATTTCTTTAATCCGGTGCCGGCTATGAAGCTGGTGGAAGTCATCCGCGGATTATCCACTTCCGAGAAAACGACTGAGGCCATTATGGAACTGGCAGGATCCCTGGGTAAAAGCCCTGTTAAAGTGGAGGAAGCTCCGGGATTCGTAGTAAACCGGATCCTCATCCCGATGATCAATGAGGCCGTCGGCATCCTGGCAGACGGCGTGGCAGAGGCGGAAGATATCGATAAGGCTATGAAGCTGGGAGCAAACTTCCCGATGGGGCCTTTGGCGCTGGGCGATCTGATCGGACTGGATGTGTGCCTCGCCATCATGGAAACCCTTCACCGGGAATACGGCGAAGACAAGTACCGTCCGCACGTATATCTGCGCAAGATGGTCCGCGACGGCAAGCTGGGGAGAAAGACCGGAGAAGGATTTTTCGAGTATTAAAAATCTTGATTAAGAAGAATGGTAAAGACCGAACCTCAGGGAACCGAGGCTCGGTCTTTTTTGAAGGCGAATTGATGAAACAAGCCATACGAGACAAAAATAGTCTAAAATTAGTC
>JABLTO010223065.1_pt1 | contig 11931 bp, 6 predicted proteins | sample 7160091 | NCBI WGS metagenome assembly JABLTO01 (sample SAMN14651225, study PRJNA627086) | human gut metagenome | isolation source: feces | host: Homo sapiens
CCGGTAATCCATACATTGTCAAGTGTTCCATCGTCGTTGTATGTGTAATTGTATCGGTTTAAATAACTCTCTTTGTTATATTTAATCTTTTCAATTTTATCAAGAGAATTATAAGAATACTCTATGGCGTCATTATTTGCATATGTTATTTTGGAAATCTTACCTTCGGTGTATTCATATGAAACCGCTTCGGTGTCTCCGAAAAGAAGTTTTGCGATTTTTTCGGCGTCCGTTGTGGAGTATTGGTACGAATAGGCTTGTCCGTTTGCCTGTATTGAAGATATATTTCCCTGTTCTGTATATGCATAATCGACTGCTTTGTCTCCGCTGTTGAATATTCCGTCTTTGTTCAAGTCCTTATACATTCTCAGCAGGTTGCCGGCTGCGTCATATTCATAACGTGTCACATTGCCGAGCGAATCTGTTTCGGATGACTTATTCCCGTGCGCGTCATAGGTATAAGATTTTGTGTTTCCGATTCCGTCCGTTTCGGATATTACATAGTTGTATGTCTCATCATAAGTATATTCGGAATATGTATAAAGAGATCCCTCAGTATACGAAACGGTAGAAAGAAGAGTGTTGTCATAGCGGTCTTTTTTCGTAACAGAAACGGTTTTTGCAGTTCTGTTTTCGTCCGTGTTCGGTGCGTCGTATTCGGTCACGGTCTCCGTGGTCGTCTTTGCCTCGTCGTCATACGCATAAGTTGTTTGAGTATACTCGGTCGCCGTAGCGGAAAGTCTGCCGTCTGCACCGTAATTGTAGTTTGTTTTGTTTCCGAGGAAGTCATCTTCAACAAGTATGTCGCCGTTTTCATTATATTCATAACACTCGGCGGCGTTCATAACAAGGGAGATATCGTCAAACCAAACTCGGTAAAGGTTGTTTTCGCTTATCGCGTAAACATCAATACGGTCAACCGTGACAGTCTGTCCGTTTTCTGCCTGCGGAGGCACGAACGTTGTCGAAACAAACTGCCAGCCGTCGGAATAAGCAGAGGGAGAAACGGTATATTCTGCGGTCTTTTGCTCGGACACACCGTTTTCGGTGACGGTGTAATAAACTTTTGCTTTCAATCCCGTAAATGCCGTTCCGTTATTCTTTACTGTATTGCCCTTTACCCAACCGGAAAGAGTGAAAGAACGTTCCGCGGAAAGACCTATATATGCGGTTGTAAAAGCAGAGGAAGAAGAGGAAGTGTTTTCGGAGGAAATAATACTCTTGGTTCCGGTTTTTGCGGAATTATCTGCAACAAATCCTGCCAAAGTCCAGCCGTCAAGACCGTTTTCAAAACCGTTATTGGAAAGCAGGTTTACGCTTCTTGCTTCGCCTTTGTCAAAGTTAAATCCGTCAAAAAGTGCTGTGCCCGTTGCGTTTTCAATACCCGCAACAAGCGTTACGCTGTCGCCCGCAGCGCATTCAATACTGACGCTGACAAGCGACCAACCGTTGTTGTTTGCCGCTTCGGTCGGGGTCTTTACGAACTCGGACATTGCGCTTGCAGAGGTTGTGTTGTTTATGAGTTTAAGCGCCGCGCCGCCGTCCTCGGAGTCGGAAACGGTGAGGGCTGCGGGTTTAACGAACGCTCTGAAAGTATATGTTCCGCTTTCGGGAGCGGTGAACGTTTTTGCGTAGCCGTATATATCCGTAAGCGCCGCAGATGTGACGGAAAGAGACGCCGCGCCGGTATATGCAAACGAGGAATTGACGGCAACCGAGCCGCCCGCATTTGTTCCGTACTCCGCAAAATCGTATGCATTGTTGTCCAGGTCTTTTATGAGGTTATAGCCGAGCGCATCAACGGAAGTCGCAGTCTTTATGTTGTTGAAGAACTCGGAATTGTCGTCATAGGTATAAGCCGTAACTTCTCCGTCTTCAACTTTTGCGGAGAGTCTGCCTCTTTCGTCAAAGGAGTTGAGAATTTCGGACGCGGTTTCTTTTACCTGTCCGTCTGCTTCTTTTTCGCGGTCTATATGAGAAATAACGGAGCGACCGTCTTCATAAGAGAAAGACGCGCTTTGGGTCTTAAACTCCGTATCGGAAGAGGTGTCAAAAACTTCCGCGCCGACAATCCGTGAACCGCTATAAGAGAATGTTACTTTTATATTGTTCTGTTCATCAACAACGGAAACAAGGTTCGTTCCGCTGTAAGCATAGGTCACAAGCGTTCCTTTGCTGTCCGAAACGCCTGTCAGGTTTCCGTTTGCGTCATAGGTATAATTCTTAATATTGCCGAAACGGTCGGTAACGGATTTAACGGTTCTGTCATTGTTGTATGTAAGATTTATACTTCTGTATGTGTCTGTAAGACGTGAAATACATCTGCGTAGATATTGGGTTCCTGTATATTCAAAGGTTATTCTTGTTCCATATATTTCTTCATCTCGAACTATGTATCCATAACTGTCGAAATATTTAGTATTTCCGTATTTGTCTGTGATTTTGTAAAATATGTCATCTTCAAAGAGTGAAGAATATTCAAGCATGAGTCCAAGACCGTCGGTATCTTTCATTGTTACTTCATGCGTGTTGCTGTCCCTAGAAACAAAGGCAAAGTATCTTTTCGCTCCTGTTGCGTCAACGTAAGAGTAAAGTTTTTCGCCCCGTGTATATGTTTTGTTTCCCGCCGCCTCAAGACCCGTGATTTTTTCCTGGATATTCAGTTTCCAGCCGTTACCGGACTTCATCTGCGTTCCGTAAAAGTCATCCGTTCCCGAAAAATATGCCGGCATAATGCTGTTGTATACGCCGCTGATATTCGTCGCTTTTCCTTTTAATAAACATATAATATCATCACGAACAACAACAAGATTTCCTGTTGCGTCATTGATATATGCGGTACCGCCGTTTCCGAGATTGATGCTGTGAAAAGAGAACCCGTTCGCAAGTCCGTGCGCACTGCGATAGCGGATAACGCAAGCGGGAACAGCATCGCCCGCCGCTGCGTCAAATGCCGCGTAAGCGTCCGCGCTGCCTACATTGTCCGCGTCAATGACAAGTCCCTTGTTTTCGCTTTCGTTTCTCATCCACATACGGACTATGGAAGTTATATCAACGCCGTATGCCGTGTTTTCGGTATCGGAGTTGTTTATAAGCACCTTGTCCGACGAAACGTTTGACATTCCGACGGAATCGTAATGCGCATTGTTCTTGTTGAAATACGTTGTTGCGGCATACGCACCTATAACAACATTGCCCTTGCCGTCGGAGGCGGCGTTTCTTGTAAGATTTATTTTCGCGCTTATAATATAGTCATCAAAGCCGACCATATAGTTTATAGGCACGGAAACATGGAATCTCGCTTTCTTGTCCGTGGCTGCGGAATGTCCCGCCCAAACCACGCCGTCGCCGAGATTTTCGCCGCCGTTCTGCGTCAACTGTGTCTTGGTAACGGTATATTTTACGGTGTCCGTATCGTTCAGCTGCGGGTCTATCGTAACGGGAAATTGCGCGTTGTTTACCCAGGTCTTGTCCGCCGTAACGGTAAGCATATATACGCCGTCGGACTCCGTAACAAGCGTTGTCTCGACGTCTGCGCTGTATACGCCCGCCGCGTCCGTCATGAACGCCGCAGGAATGGTCTTAACGGTCTCGCCGCCCTTTACAATGTCGATTGAGCCGTCTTCTTTTAAAACAAGTGCGGCACCGTTCACTCTTATTCTGAAAGAATATGTATAGTTATCTTTTGCGGATTTTACCGTGATGTTTTCTTTTACATCATTGCCGCGAAGAATATATTCAATGTCTGTATCGTTCAGAATGTTTATATATTTAACGGAGGAAATGTTCTTGTTGCCGTTCAAAATGTCATCATCGGAGTTGCCGTTCTGTTCTTCGGGATTGGTCACGCTTGCGGCAACCGTGTTTTTGTCTGCAACAAGTTCCCACGAAACGGAGTAACCGTCCGCCGTCATTTCAAGAAGCGCCGCTTCCGCAGAGGACTGCGCAAACTTATATTTCACACCCGACTCGGTGTTGACAAAGCCACGGATGTCCGAACCCGTTTTCGCATTTTCGGAAACAAGCGTATTATCAATGCCTTTCCACTCATCGTCCTCGTAATAATGCACGGGAACGCTGTATGAAGCGGCAAGCATACTGCCGTCCGAGAGCACGAAGTGTTTTGTATACTCGTCTCTTAAAGTTGTGTCTTCTGATAATATGTGTGCGTCTTCATTCTCGGTTGTTCCCGAAATTACGGATTCCGGAAAGCCGAGGGCATTGTTAATATTGTCCGCCATAGAAATGATTGGAAATTGAACTGCTAATGCAATCAAAAGAAAAAAGGCTGTAACAATAGATAAAGTTTTTCTTGTTTTCATTTCTGGTAGTCCTTTCATACTTTTTTGACAACGATTGCGCCGGATAATTGACCTCCTTTATAATTATTTGCCGATGCCTTGTCGGAGCTCTCGGTACAATTAAATATTACGTCAAAAAAAAGGAGACGTCAATTCGTTTTTCGCATGAATCGTTCGTCAAAGTTTGACAGAATGTACAGTTATTCGATATCAAAGGAGTATTTTCGACACCGTTAGACAAAGTTCGTGCCGGTCTTTGATTGAAAAATATTCAAAAATGTTTTATGAAAATAACAATAACTATAGATGAATTTTTTGAACTTATACGCGAGACTTTATTATCGTATAATCTGTGTGGATATATTGGTTATACAAAAACTCTTTCCGTTTTTCCATGATGGGAATGGAACGAGTTTTCAGTTTTTAAACTTTTATATAGTTTGAAAGGTAGATCGGGACGATAGCGGTAAATACTCCATGCACGGCATTTGTTCAATAATTTGCAGAACTCATGTCTTTTAATATAATGTATCGAAAAGACAATGTATAAATATCAAAAACAAGTATAAAGAAAACTTTTGCAACAAATATATCATGAGTGCTTTTTAGAATGGTTTGTCTTGCATCTGCACAGGTCAGCAAAAAAGACACTCCGGTTAAAAAACTCGGAGTGTTTAAAAAATATCTGTATTGTAAGTTATTTTTTGTTTATATTGATTTCAAGGGAATCATAATCAGGAACAATTGTTGCCCCGATTGCGCTCAAAATCATATGAACCGAATCACTGTCCATAATAATTTCATTGCCCTCGACTCTTCTGACGCTCTCTTCAGTTCCTGGGGGAAGCAAAATCCCAAAATCTGCGGATTTTGTGTTCAAGGTCGTGGAGTAAAGTCCCTCGAATTTTATTTTGACTTCTGTCATTGCATCATTCCATTGAGCATCTGCCCCAAGCGCTTTCATGATTGCTAGAAGCGGAAGTTCTTCGCTTGTGCAATTGAATCTGATTTTTGATTTTGTAGCAATGGCAGTTCCGTTTACAAAAAGCTTACCGTTTTTTTGTCCGTGAAGTCTTATTGTACATGTTTTTCCGTTGGAACCAAAATCTATTGTTGCTCCGACCGCACTCATTATTTTGATTGCGGTATTTCTGCCTCCAGAAAGCCGGTTGCAGAAGTTTGCATCCTTGACGGGAGCTTGACTTCCAGCAAGTGTGATTTCTTCGAAAGCATAATCTTTATCATTGAAAGATGATGTCTTTCCGTCATAAGAAACCGTTACCACTGTTTTATCATTATTCCATTTGACTGTTGCTCCTAGCTGTTGGAGTATGGAAAGTACAGGGATTGGTTCTTTTGTATTAAGCGTCATCTTTTTTATGCCTGATTCCTCTTTGACCGGCGGAAGATTTGGCACGGTTGTATTTTCGGTTTTATCAGTGCTTTTTCTGTCTTCGGTTGTGTAAGTCGGTTTTTCGGAAAAAGAGGTTCCTGAAACGCCGATTGTTTGACCCGAAGCTTGTTTCCCTGGTGTTTTATGACTTTTATTTTCAATATCAGACCCGGCACTGTTACCTGTCGGCTGCGTTTCTCTTTCCTCGATTTGCTCGCCTCCGCTTCGTGTAGGCTCTTCCTTGATTGTATGGGATTCTGTATTTTGTACAACCTCAACGTCGTTCACGGGTGCCGGTTTATTTATTTTTGCGCAACCGAAAACCGAGACTGTAAGAATTTCACACAACAAGACTGCAAGCATTTTCTTTTGCATGGTGGGATCATTGCCTTCCTTCTGAGAATTATTTTTACAAATTCATTTTTATAAAAAAATTTGTAATTAGTCTTATAGATATTATATTTCTTATGATATAATATTCAGTTTTAAAAAAAAAGATGCAATCCTGAATACTGTATCATATCTACACGGCCGAAAATATTATAATATAAAATATAGTAAATTACAAGTATCTTCAAAACAATGTAACAAAAATGTCTATAAATATATTCGACAAAACTCGACATATTTCCTTGTTTTGACTATTAAAGAAGGTTTAAAATAACGTGGAAGCCCTTCTGCAAAGATTTTTTACTGCGGTGGTCTTACTCTTTTATCCTTTTAATACCCGTGATGTTCAAGCCACTCGTTTGCATCTTTGAGCACGTTGCGTGTGTCGGGATACGTTATCCGCTTGATCGCTTTATCATAGGTCAGCAAGGTGATTCCCCGCAGCTCGGTTCTGTTGACAGTGTACTGCTGCGGCGCGTACTCCGCAATAAAGAAAACAACCTCCTTGACGTTTCCGTTCGGCAGCCTGTAATTGACCGTTTCGCGGAAGCCGGGGATTATCTTTGCGTCGACCCCCGTTTCTTCTTTGATTTCTCTTAACGCCGTTTCCTGCTCGGTTTCGTTTTCTTCGATATGTCCTTTCGGCAGCCCGAAGTAGTTCGATTCGACAAGCAGGAATTTTCTTATTCCTTTTTCAACAGTAAAAAGAACGGCGCCGCAGGATTTTTCGTGAAGCATTTTCTGTCCTATCCCGTTCGGAAACACCTGTTTTCCGACCGTAGTTTTTTTCTTGCGGTTCGCAGAAACGAAAAAAGAGACGTGTGTATATCCGAAACTCTCTCAAATGTATTATATCACACTTTTTTCACAAATGCAAGTCCCAAACCGGCAAAACACGGCGTGTCTTTGAAAAGTTTTATCTGCGCGCGCGGTGTTTTCCTTATGTAAGACATTCGGCTTATTCGAACGCGTCAACAACGCTGTCGTCGGGCGCGGGTTTCCCTCTTGCCAAAGCTTTTTTAAACCGCGAATATGCGCCGTGAACCTTTTTATCCTTGACTTTTGTCGGTTTTGGTGATATACTTTTTGTAAAAGGAGATATTTATATGCACAACAAATTGACGGAATCCGATATAAAGGAAATGAAAGAGGAACTGCATTACCGCGTTTGCGAGCTTCGCGGCGAACTGCTGAAAGAAGTGAAACGCACGCGCGAATACGGCGATCTTTCCGAGAACGCGGAGTATAAATGCGCAAAACAGGAGCAAAACAAGAACGAACGCCGCATACGTTATCTTACAAAAATGATTGATACCGCCGAGGTTATCGAGGATTACACCGTCGGCGACGGCGCGGGAATTTTCAGCCGTGTTACGCTTTATTTCGAGGATGACGATGAGGAGCAGACCGTGCTGCTTGTCTCGACCGTCAATATTGACATCGACAACGATATGATAAGCGTTGAATCTCCCGTCGGAAAGGCGATAACGGGGCATAAAGAGGGCGACCGCGTGACGGTGTTTCTCAAAAACGGCGGCAGTTACGATGTGATTTTGCGAAAAGTGGAGCAGACCGATCACGGCAATCCCATTGTCTGACGGAGCAAGAATACTGAAATATATAAAAATATGAAGCGTATGCGAATAAAAATTCGCATACGCTTCGGATTTTTAGTCTTCTCTCATAATGTCAACAACGGTTTTGAGCAGCCCGAGGTGTCCGCCCGCTCCCGCTGCGTGGAAAGCGATGACCTGCGGTTTTCCTATTCTGAAAACCACCGTCTGGTCTCCCGCGCCGACAAGATAAAACTCGTTTTCCTTCATATATGCGGTTTTCTGCACGGCATAGCCGTAGCCGCCGAAGTTGTCGACTTTGAAAACATTTGTCGCAAGCTTTATCCATTCTTCGGAAAGGTAACGTCTGCCCTCGTATACGCCGTTGTTCGCGTAAATCATGCCGAACTTTGCCATATCTCTTGTTCTCATTGACAGCCCGCTGCCGCAGAAGGTGTGCCCCTGCGGGCATCTGCCCCATGAAACATATTCAAAATGAAGCGGGTTGAAGAGGTTTTTAAGCGCCCATTCGTCAACCGGCATTCCGACGATTTTCTCAATTATTCTCGAAATCACATAGTAGTTGCTTTCGCAGTAAACTATCTTGTCGCCTATTTCATACGGAAGCTTGTCGGAGAAAATATAGAAAAGAAAATCTTTGTCGTTCGGCTCGTTTGCGTCGATATGTTTGTTCCACTGTCCGCCGCCCGAACCGCCGTTTCGGTGTTGAAGCATATTTTCAAGGGTTACTTCATACCATTTCGGATCGACGTCTTCGGGAAAGAATTCCGAAAGATAGTCCGCAACCTTGTCGGTCTCTTTTACAAGCCCTTTATCACGGAGCATTCCGAAAATTATCGAGGTCACGCACTTTGTTATCGAATACGAGAAATGCGTTGGTTCGCTCGGTAAAAACGTTCTGTCGTCAACGCCGTTTTCGGTCATTTCACACATCTCAAAAACATTATACCCGTATTTGATGCATTCCGCGGTCATTCTGTCAAGGACGGACATATCAAGCGTCATTTCTCCGAAATATTCGGGCTTATGGAACGCAGGGGACGGGTTTTCTATTCTGTTCCACGTCAGATATACGTCCTTGTCCTCGCAGCAGAACTGAAAATTTCCTCTGAATTTTTTATTCATCGTAACAAAATGCTTGTCGATGAAAGAGAACGGAATAAAAAACTTTATCTTCCAGCCGTTTTCGTCAATATGTTTTTCCGTTTCGAAGAATTCATCGCTGTGCGGAATATATGTTCTGTCTGCGGCATTCGGACCTTTTTGAAGCAATAATGCGCCGCCGAGGCTCTGCTCAAAATTCAGATAATTCCCCTGTTCGTCGGGATACGGCGCCAGGAAAAATTCAACGCAGCTGTCCGTCCATGCCGGCTGATTTGCGTGCGAATACTTCGTTACGGGATTTTTTTCGTCGCTTTCAAATTTTACGGTTATGCCGTACTTTGTGCAGACGCCCTGAGCTGTAACGGTTATCTTTTCCGCATTTTCTCCGCAGAAATTGTCGTTGTCGAGCGCCGCTTTTTCAATCTCATTCCAAACGGGAGAGTCGAGCGTCGGCTTCTCGTCAACTTTCTTAAAAGTATAATTTTTCATTGTCGGTTACTTCCTGATATTTATTATACCGTTATTGTATCACGGACGCCGTTTTTTTTCAAGGGTTTTTTTTCACTTTGCGTCGTTGTCGTTTTTTTGTTATCTTTTTGCGTTGTTGTTTTGTTGCGTATACACCGCCTGATGAAAAAACTTCCCGACGTAAAACATCGGGAAGTAATGTTATATTGTGAGGGGTTAGGTGTAATTAAATTACTTGGATTTCTTTTTCAGGCTCGGTCTTACTATTGCGTTAACTATCATACCGAGGATAAGCGCGCAGGCAACTTCTGTAAGTGTTACCGTGTGACCGCCGCCGATGCTGAAACTTACTGTAAGTCCGCCGATGCCGGAGATAAGAATTACCGCAACGGTGAAGAGGTTGGCGTTGTCATTCAGGTCAACGTCCTGAATCATTTTCAGACCGCTTACCGCGATAAATCCGTAAAGTGTCATGCAAACACCGCCCATTACGCAGTTCGGAATGCTTGCAAGAAATACTACGAACGGAGTAAAGAACGAAATCGCCATGCACATGATAGCGGTTGCAAAAATAGTTACAACAGAAGCGTTACCGGTGATTGCAACGCAGCCTACGGATTCGCCGTAAGTCGTGTTCGGGCAACCTCCGAAGAGTGCGCCTGCGATAGAGCCTACACCGTCGCCGAGAAGCGTTCTGTGAAGACCCGGGTCTTCCGTAAGATCCTGTCCGATGATGGATGAAAGGTTCTTGTGGTCTGCAATGTGTTCCGCAAATACAACGAACGCAACCGGAACGTATGCGAAAGCAACGGTTGCTATGTATCCTGCATTGATTTCTTTAAATCCGCCGCCGATAAGCGCGTCGATAAAGGTGAAGTTCGGAAGTTCAAGAAGACCGAATGCGAATTTTGAAATATCAAATACCGCGGTAAATGCATTGAAATCAATAAGTTGGAGTGCTACGTTATTGGTCTTGATTCCGATAACAGTGAATATTGCAGCTGCCGCATATCCCGCAAGGATACCGATGATGAACGGAATGAGTTTTGCCATTTTCTTGCCGTATACGGAGCAAAGGATAACAACGAGAAGTGTGATAAGTCCGCAGAGAAGCGCAATATAGGGATTTGCGAGAGAGTTGCCGTCCGCATCAACGACTTTACCTTTCCAAAGGTCGGAAACCGCATTGCCTGCGAGTGAAAGACCGATGATGGAAACGGTGGGACCGATAACTGCGGCAGGCATAAGTTTGTTTATCCATTTAACGCCTGTGAATTTAACGATGATTGCGATAACGACATATACAATACCTGCAAACGCCGCGCCGATTATGAGCCCCATAAAGCCCATTTTTGCGGAAGCCGCACCTGCAAATGCCGCAAACATAGAACCTATGAAAGCGAAAGACGAACCGAGGAAAACGGGGCTGCGGAACTTTGTAAAGAGCAGATAAACTATCGTTCCCACGCCCGCGCCGAGAAGCGCTGCCGCCTGACTCATGCCGTTGCCTACGATTGACGGAACCGCTATTGTTGCCGCAAGGATCGCAAGCACCTGCTGGAATGCAAAGACGATTGTTTTGCCGAGACCCGGTCTGTCTTTGACTTTGTAGATAAGATCCATAAAGAAATCCTCCCTGAAAATTGTGTTGTATATTATTTTTTACTTCTCATAAAGTTCGACGGAGCAACTGCCGTCGTATTCGGGAACATTTACCGATATGACCTCTTTTTGCGAGGTCGGAATGTTCTTGCCTACATAATCGGCGCGTATCGGCAGCTCTCTGTGACCGCGGTCTATCAGCACCGCAAGTTGTATGCAGGCGGGACGTCCGAGCGAGAACACGGCGTCTATCGCCGCTCTTGCGGTTCGTCCCGTGTAAAGAACATCGTCAACGATAACAACCGTTTTGCCGTTTACGTCGAACGGGACGTTTGTGTTGTTCACTTTCGGCATATCGTTTTGCTTTGAAAGGTCATCTCTGTAAAGAACGATGTCGAGTTCTCCCGTTTCGGGTGTTTTGCCGTAGATTTTGCCGATATTCTCCGCTATTGTTTTAGCGAGAGGAACTCCGCGTCTGCGAACTCCTATCAGAAAGACTTCGTTGCCCTCGTTTTTTTCTTCGATTTCGTGCGAAATCCTCGTCAGGGATCTTCTCACGGCATTTTCGTCCATGATAAGTGCTTTTAGCTTCATAAGCCGGTCTCCCTTTCCTGAAAATAAAAAAAACGCCGTCGGAAGCCGACAGCGCGCAGTTTTCTCGTATGAAAATTGCCCATCCGCAGATGGTTGAAGCATTCTTGTCGGTCTCTCTGTCCCGAATTAAAGATTTACTTATGCCGATATTGTACCACATTTTCCGACAATTGTCAACCCGTTTCGGCAAATTATTCGGGTAACTTTTTTGTGAAGCGATTTTTTGCATTATTCCGTTTCACGCATATGCATATATATTAAAATTGGTAGGAAAGCGCCGAATGTCTGTTTCGGTCATACTTGCCCGCAGCTTTTGCTCGGTTGATTTTGCCTGAGGAATAAACGTTTTTGATGCTGCATATAATATAAAAGTGACAAAAAAGAAAACACTCAAAAAAACGTATTGACAAAACCCATTTGACGTCGTATACTGTTTAAGCCCTCGAAAAACGGGGCGCGAATGAACCTTGAAAATTAAACAATGATAATACCCTGTTAATTTAAC
>JABLTO010061793.1_pt1 | contig 11916 bp, 10 predicted proteins | sample 7160091 | NCBI WGS metagenome assembly JABLTO01 (sample SAMN14651225, study PRJNA627086) | human gut metagenome | isolation source: feces | host: Homo sapiens
ACGGACATTAAAGAAGAAAACTTACCAGAAGGAGATGAAATCAATATGTGTAAGGCAATGGATCAATTATTTCAAAGATTTGAAAATCAAGGAATTGAAAAAGGAAAAGTAAATACTTTAAAAGAACTGCTCAAAGTTAAACTAGGAACTTTATCAAATCCTTTAGAAGAACAACTTACAACTACATCGCTAGAAAAATTGAATGAACTTACATTAAATATCTTTAACAGCAATAATGAAGAAGATGTCTTAAAAATTATTCATTAATGAAAATAGGTTATAACGAATCGATATCGTTATAATCCTTTTTATTATAATTTAATATTTTTAATAGGATTATTTCTACATAAACTTAACAAACTACACTTTAATGTGTATAATGACACGGGGTTAAAAAAGGGGGATTTTATGTTTAAAGATTATATAAGAGACTTGAAAAATGAGTTTAAAGGTTATAACATGCAAACTCTTTTACAAGATATCTTAGCAGGTTTAACAGTAGCTGCTGTTGCTTTACCACTTGCCTTAGCGTTTGGTGTAAGTAGTGGGGCTGATGCAGGTGCTGGGTTAATTACAGCGATTATTGCTGGTTTAGTGATTGGTGTTTTATCGGGAGCAAGTTACCAAATCTCTGGACCAACAGGTGCAATGTCAGCTATTTTAATTGGGCTTTCAACAACATATGGTTTACAAGGTGTCTTCATCGCAAGCTTTTTATCTGGATGTATGTTGATTATTGCCTCATTATTTAAATTTGGAAAAATTGTTTCTTTTATTCCAACAAGTGTTATTACAGGATTTACAAGTGGGATTGCGATTATTATCGCATTAGGACAAATCGATAATTTCTTTGGAACAACTTCTGTTGATTCAAGTGCTTTAGAAAAACTATTTTCATATTTAAAATTAGGTTTTCCTGTATCACTTCCAACTGTTTTCTTTGGAATTTTAGTGGTTGTGATCATGCTTGTTTGGCCTAAAAAATGGGGAGAATATTGTCCTTCATCATTAGCAGGTATTATTATTGCATTAATTTGTCAATTATGTTTAAATCTACCAGTTCATGAAGTAGGAACTATTCCAAGTACTTTATTTCCAGAAGCAAGATTATCATTTTCTTCATTACAATTAAGTACAATTACACAATTGATGTTACCAGCTTTAAGTATTGCTGCACTTGGAATGATTGAATCACTTTTATGTGGAGCAAGTGCTGGTAAAATGAAAAATGAAAAGTTAAACGCTGATCGTGAATTAATGGCTCAAGGTATTGGAAATATGTTGATTCCTTTATTTGGTGGGGTTCCTGCCACAGCTGCAATTGCTAGAACATCTGTAGCTATTAAAGCAGGTGGAAAAACAAGATTAGTCAGTGTTTTCCATTCAATTGTTATTTTGATTTCGATGTTTTTACTTGGTTCACTTATGTCACGCATTCCTTTATCTGCACTTGCTGGTGTTTTAATGGTTACTGCTTGGCGTATGAACGATTGGCAAGAAATTAAAACATTATTTCATAATAGAGTTAAAACAAATATTTCACAATATTTGATTACAATGTGCGCGACTGTTGTTTTTGATTTAACTGTTGCGATTGTTATTGGAGTCATGGTTTCAATTATCTTATTTGTTTTAAATAATTCTCATTTACATATAGAAGTACGTGATATTGATAAAGATCGCGTAGGAAAAGATTTAAAACATCATCATCAAAAAACAAGAATTATGTATTTAAGTGGACCTATTTTCTTTGGAACACAAGAACAAATGACACATGTTTTAGATGAATTAGATGATTCATTAGAAGCTATTGTTTTTTCAATGAGAGGTGTTCCTTCTATTGATGATTCAGGTATTCATGAATTCTTTGATATCATTGATCGTTTAAAAGCACAAAACTGTATCATTAAATTCAGTGGTGTTCAAGAAGAAGTGATGATTCAATTTAAACGTAATCATTTTGATGAATATGTTGGTAAAGATAGCTTCTGTTGGGATGCAATTATGGCTTTAGAATCTTTGGATCAAGAATTAATTTCTGCTTAAAACAATTGACAAAGATAAAAATATTTATTAATATAGACAAGCAAATTGAATATTGCTTAGGTAAGCTATAGATTTCTCTATTTCTGATCATAAATAGACATCTATAGCTTTTTTTATGGAAAGGAGACCTATATGGAAAATAGAAACCCAATGGAATACAAGTCTGTATTTCCTTTATTAATGTCAATGGCGATTCCGCCAATGATTTCAATGTTGATTCAATCATTATACAATATTATAGATAGTATCTTTGTTTCTCAACTTGGAGAAGAAGCTTTAACAGCAGTATCATTGATTTTCCCTTTACAAAATTTATCATTAGCCATTTCTTGTGGAATAGGAATTGCGATGAATGCCTTTATTGCAAGACATTTAGGAGCTAAAGATGATAATAAGGCATCTTATTATGCAACTCAAGGAATTGTGATGTCACTTGCACATTCTTTATTATTTTTAATTATTGGTTTATTTTTTATTCGACCATTTTTAAATATGTTTACAACAAATCAAAATGTAATTAACTATGGAATGCAATATGGAATGATTGTTGTCTCATTAGTTATTGGTCAATTTATTCATCTAGCTATTGAAAAGATGTTTCAAGCAACTGGAAACATGATGATGCCAATGATCATGCAAATCTTTGGAGCTGTTATTAATATTATTTTAGATCCAATCTTGATTTTTGGTTATTTTGGATTACCTGCTTTTGGTGTTGCTGGAGCAGCTATTGCGACAGTAATTGGTCAATTTTCAGCAGCTTCTTTAGCATTTGTCTTATTTAAAAAATACAATACACATCTTCATATTTCATTTAAGAAATTCAGAGTAGATTTTCATGTTATTTCTCAACTTTATAGTATAGCTATTCCTTCAAGTGTGATGATGTGCTTACCATCTGTTCTTGTTTCTTTATTAAATGGTATACTTTCATCTATTTCACAAAGTGCAGTTGCTTTCTTTGGTGTTTATTATAAGTTACAAACATTTATTTATATGCCAACATCTGGGATTGTTCAAGGAATGAGACCTTTAATGAGTTACAATTATGGAGCTAAGTTAAAAGAAAGAATGCATCAGATTTTAAAAGTATCTGGTTTGGTCATTGCTGCTATTTTAGGAGCAGGAACATTATTATTCTTTATAGTTCCAAATGTTTTACTTTCTTTATTTAATGCAAGTAGTGGCATGTTAGAAATAGGAGAAACAGGGCTTAGAATTTTATCTTTAAGTTTTATTGTTTCATCTTTTGGAGTTTTAATGTCAGGTGTTTTTGAAGCTCTAGGTTTAGGAAAATATTCTTTAATAGTTTCTTTACTTAGACAATTATTGATTACAGTACCATTAGCATACATTTTATTAAATATTATTGGTATTGAAGGTATTTGGTTATCATTTGTTATTGCTGAAGCAATTGCAAGTATTGTAGCTTATATCTTATATCGTAAAAAATTTAAAACCATATAAAAAAGGGGCTGTATGAAATTAAATCATTAATTTCATACAGCATTTTCTTTTGTAAAATAAAAATATATTAAAAATAAGAATTTTAAATATCTATATAATAAAATTGTTTTACTATAAGAAGCAATTGTTTCTAATTACAATAATTCCTCAAACGTTATCGTTGAGAAATTAATTAGTAGGAAATAAATATCATTGGTAAGATATCAATATCCTATTTTTTAGTTAGAATTTATAACAAAAAAAGATGTTACGATTTTTAATTGTTTCGTAACATCCCCTTTTTTACATAAAAATTATTTTTTATACTATTTCTTTTCTATTGATTTTATTGATTTACCACCTTTAACACAATTTAATTTTCCATTATAAATAGTAACCATATAATTATCTCTCGCAAAATTTATAGCTTCTATCTTACCTTGTTGGTTATAGAATATATTAATAGCAAATCCATTGGTTTTACTAGGGTTATAATCGTTAAGGGATTGACCGTTGAGGCAGTCAGATAGTACTTTGTATTTATAAATAGCTGAATTTTTATTTTCACTTTGTAAAAAATGTAATACATTTTTTACAATTTCTTTATCAATATATGATGCGCCAGAATAGCTATCACTAAGATACTTGTTAGGCTCTCTTTGTCCATGACTCATTAAAGAATCAGACACTCTTCCAACTGAATTTGTTGTTGTCTTTTTATAAGGAAAATCTGCAGGTAATGTGTAGTTAAATTTAAAAATTGATTGTTTTTTAAACTCATCTTCATCTGTTGCATAGCATTTTGTAGCAGCAATTTGCGCTGCTTCATAAATACCATGTGCTTCTTGTATAATACCTGCTTTTTTTGCTTCATCTACATATCCTAAAACGGATGGAATAGCCACAGCAGCTAAAATTGCAAGAATGACAAGAACAACTATTATTTCAACAAGTGTAAAACCATGTTTGTTTTTAATTTTTTTAGTATCTATCATTTTTTTCTCCCAATTTTCTGTTTAAATGAGGTAATATCTCTATTAATATTTTAATATGTTAATCCTTATTTAGCAATGATTAAAGTAGATTGCCATGATACTTTTTGTATATGATTCTATTTTTATATTATTATCCAATAAAACCTTGAAATAGGTTTCTATTTAAAAAAATAGAAAAGAAAAGATATAAATTTATGATATACTTGTACTCCAAGGAGGAACTATGATGAAAAAACTCTATTTATTATTACTTTCATTATTGATGACATTTACTTTTACAGGATGTAATCAACAAGTAGAAAAAGCATCTTCTAAGCAAAGTGTAATACTTTCTTTAGAACAAACAAGTAGTCAGGATGTAGATGTTTATGTTGATCAAGATCAAATCGATACTTTAAAAAGTCAAGGTGCAGGAACTTATGAGTTAAAGTTAACTAAAGGAAATCATGAGTTAAAAGTTGTACAAGATGGTGAAGAAACTCAAAAATCGTTTTATGTAGACTCTAAAGAAACCTTACATTATCAAATTACAAATATAGAAAACCAATTACAAATAGAAACAGATCAGGTTTCTTTTGATGAAAATAATGTTCAAGATATTTTAAATCAAATAGAAGAATATAGTGGACAACCATATATTGAAATCAATAACAATACTCCTACTTTTAAAGAAAATGAATATACTACAAAAACATATATTCAATTAAATGATTTAGATGAATATGGACGTACTCAAAAAGATCAAGCTTGTTTAGGTCCTGAAACACTTCCAACAAATAAAAGGGAATCTATTGGAATGGTTAAACCGTCCGGATGGAAAACACAAAGATATGATGATTTGATTTCTACAAAATATTTATATAATCGTTGTCATCAAATTGGTTTTGCTTTAAGTGGTTTAAATGCTGAAGAAAGAAATTTAATGACGGGAACACGTTATTTTAATGTTACAGGTATGTTGCCTTTTGAAGAAGAGGTTAGAGATTATATTAAAAATACGCATCATCATGTTTTATATGAAGCTATTCCTGCATATAAAGATGATGAATTAGTAGCAAGAGGTTTGATCTTACAAGCAGCCTCTATTGAAGATGAAACGATACGTTTTTGTGTTTATATTTATAATGTACAACCAGGTGTTACTATTAATTATCAAGATGGAACTTCAAGAAAAGCCAAAGAAGGAGAACCAACTTATGGCATCAAAGAAGCAAAAGATCCATTTGATTATCATAATAAACAAAATAATAATGAAGAAAAACAATATGTACTTAATATAAAAAATAAGAAATATCATGATCCAAATTGTTCAAGTGTTTCAAAAATGAATGAACAAAATAAAGAAGTTGTTACTTCAACTTCAAAAAAATTACAACAACAAGGATATAGTCCTTGTGGAATATGTCAAAAATAAAAAGTGTTGCGATTATCGCAACATTTTTTGATAAATTGATTTTCTAAAAAACAGACAGATATTTAATATATCAAGTATGATATAATAAGAAAAAGAATTAAGTTACTTAACAATTTAATTCCTTACTTTTTTGGAGGGCTTTGTAATGAATATTGTTTTAGTTGATGATGATGTTGAATTTTCTAATAAGTTAGAAATGGATGTCAAGTCATATTTTAAACAATTGGATGAAGAAATTAATTTTATTGTTTTAAATGATTCATTTGGAAGAATAAGAAATATTGATCAAATTGATTTGATTTTTTTGGATGTTGATTTGAATTTTGAAATGAGTGGCATTGATGTAGGAGACTATTTGAAACATAAGTTTCCCAAAATAATTATTGTGTTTGTATCTATGCATGAAGAGTTTGTTTTTCCAGCATTATCTATAGGTTTTTTCCAATTTATAAGAAAAACAAAATATGATTTTGATATTATAAAAGTATTAAAACAGATAGAAACTTTTTTAAAAGAAAATTTGAAAAAAATATGTATTAAAATGGGTGGTAGAAATTATACTGTCAGACTAAGTGATATAAAGTATATTATGTCAATTGGGCATGATCTTTATATCAATACATATAAAAAGGAATATTTGGTACATTCATCTTTGAAAAAATTCATGAATCAAATAGCTTTTGATGAATTAGTTCAAGTTGAAAGAAGTCTAGTAGTTAATCTTAATTTCATTAAAAGAATGAATAAAACAAGTATTATAACATTAAATGATGAAGAATACGCTGTTGGTCGAAAATATCAAGATGAGCTAGTAAGAAAATATGAGGAGTTTCTTTTAAAATGATTTTTTTTGATATTATTATGACATTGATTGAAGATTTCATCTTGGCTTATTTTGATTTTAAAATATTAAATATCATTAACAACAAGTTAATTGTTTTTTTAACACTTTTTTGTACAATAATCACTTTTGTATTTAACAACTTAGTATTGAACAATTATTGGTTAATGATTATTTTAATTATGATTTTTACTTTTATATCGTCATTTTATGATAAAAAAAGAAGTTTAATATATTTTATTGTACCAGCAATATTGATAATAATTTTACTTTTCTCTAATACAATAGCAATTATTCTCGTTTCAACAATATTTTTTATAAATCCAATTCAAATTTCCTCCAACAACATTTATATTATTTTTTTATCTCTTTTATCAAGAATTGTATTTTTAATATTATCTTATTTATTTAGCTATTATGATAATAAATATAGGTTGAATAAACGTAAAATGTTAGAAGGAAATTATTGGTGGTCGTTTTGTTTATTTGTTTTATCTTTTTTAGGAGTGTATACATTATTATTTGAAATGATTTTTTATCACATGGTAAATTCTATTAATATGTATAAATTATTATTTCAATTAATTATCATGTGTTGTTCTTTTTTTATATTTTATTTTAATATTCAAAAAGAATACCAAAATAATCTTATTTTAAATGAAAAAATAGTAAAAAGTAAATATGCAGCAGAAACATATGAAAAGATTAATAAACTGTCTTATCAAATGTTACAAGAGAAACACATGATGTGTTATGTTTTAATGTCTTTTAAGAATTATTTAGATATGAATGACTATGATGCAATTGAAAAATTAATAGAAAAACAATTACATAAATTTGATTTTTATAAATTATCTAATTTTACAGGTATAAGAATATTTGATGAAGAAATTATTAAGTATTTTATTTCATTAGAAAATGATGGCTTTTCGATAAAGAAAGTTATAACGATAAATAATACAAGAATTTTAGAAAATGAAAATTTTGTTAAAGAAATAAAGTCAGTTTTAAAACAAATTGCTGATTTTTGTTTAAAAAATAAAAATTTTGAATTTTATCTATATGAAATCAATGAATTTGTAGTTTTAAAGATTGTGACATTAAATATAAATAAAGTGTTCGAATTTAACGATAGTTATGATAAACGTATTATAGAAAGAAGAAAGGTACAAATAAAAAATGATAATATAGAAATCAAAGTACTTTTTAAAATGAATTAAGAAATGTTTTATTTATATTATATAAATAACTTACTTATTATTTTTAATATTAAGTAAGTTACTTTTTTTAGTAATAGTAATCATTTATTTAAAATACATATAGATTTAATAAGTTTTTATGAGGTAAAACATGTTCTTTGAAAGATATCACGAGAGGCAATATATATTTATAAAAAAGATTATTTTATATAAACTGAAATAGATTAATAATGTATTTTGTGTAGAAATAATGTCTTTTATGAGCATGAATATTCATAATTTTATAAAAAAAGTTAAAATTGGAAGTAAATAAAAGGTCAATATTAAGTTTTTGAAATGAAATAAAGTACATAATCAAAATTTATAAAAATGGAGGAATATATAATGAAAAAAGTTTTTAAAATATTCTTGTACACAAATTACAAAAAAGAAGAAGATTGGCTTAATTTAATGTCACAAAAAGGATGGAACCTTACTAAGAAAAAAATTTTTATATATTATTTTGATGATGATAATACTTTATATACCTATAAAAAATGTTATTTATCTGTAAAAAAAGAAAAAGAAATATTAAAAGCCTTAATGATGGATCAAAAAATTAAAATTGAATTATTGTGTAGAAATGGTCACTGGTATTATTTTAGAAGAAAAAGCGAATTAGGGGAGTATGAGGCATTTAATGATTATAATTTGGAAATATTTTTTTTGACGAGTTTGAGGAATTATATGGTATTAATGCTTACTTTCTTGGCGTTATTTTTTGAATTTACTTTTGGAATGTTTCAAAGTGATTTAAGAAATACTATATATTTAGGAATTTATCTTGGAATAGCGTTGATAATATGTGTTAATTTTATTCCTGCTCTTAAAAGGTTGATTTTTTTAAAAAAAGTAAGTAAAAAATGAATATATTGAAAATTTAAATATGATTATGATTTTTTGATTCTTAGCATTGATAGTTTTACTGAAATAAAAATTATGAATGATAACGTATTTCAAACTGATGAAGTAAAATGTCAATGTTACTTATTATAAAGTATAAGTTCTTTTCCAAAAAGTTAAGACGATTAAATATATTTATTTCTTATTAATAAAAAATAGTATTTTCTAAACTACTTAAAGGCGAGTATAAATACACGCAATAAAAAAGTGAGATGCTTCCATCTCACAAACTAAATATGATCAATTATTTCATCTAAATCAATACCTAATTGAAATCCTAAAGAGAAATAGTCATCAATTGTATTTTGGTAATCTTGACTAGAATAAGTTGATGAAACATTCATCATTGATTGATAAATTTTTAAAAATAAGTCTTCTAAAGATAAACGATTAGGAATTTCAGTATGATTTTTAATAGTATCAATTCTTAATTCATAACCAATAGACATTAACATTTTTAAACCATCTAAATAATGTTCTAATAGTTCATCGTGATGAATAGCTTCTTCTTTCTCCCAAAAGATAAAACATCTTGAATCCTGACAAACTTCTCCTAAATCATGTAAGAAAGATAATGTTTTTTGCTTAAGTCGAGCGACATTTAAAATTTCATTTTTGTTTACTTGTAATTCTTTATTTACGTAAACTTGATACATTTTAGATAAATCATTCATAAAAATCACCTCAACTTTATTATACCACGAAATATGAACTAGGTTTGAATTTGACATCAAATATATCACTAGATATAATATTCAAGATTTAAAGGAGGATGAAATTATGCAAAAAATTTGGATATGCGGTGCCAAAGGACAAATTGGGCAAGCAATCAATGAAATTATTGATAAGCTTGAATTTAAAGTTCTTGATACTGACATAGACGACTTGGATATTACAGATACAGATGAGGTTTTACGTTTTGGAGAAATGAATAGACCGGATATTATTATCAACTGTGCAGGACTTACAAATATAGAAGAATGTGAAAATGATATTTCTAAAGCTTATAAAGTTAATGCTTTAGGTGCTAGAAATTTATCTATTATTGCTAGAAAGTTAGAAGCTAAATTGGTTCATATTTCTACAGATGATGTTTTTGATGGGAAAAGTGATCAACCTTATAATGAGTTTGATGAAACAAGACCACAAACAGCTTATGGTAAATCTAAATTAGCTGGAGAACAATATGTTAAAGAATTTACTTATAAGCATTTTATTATTAGAAGTACATGGGTCTATGGTTTAGGAAATAATTTTATTAATGATTTATTAGAAAAAGTAAATAAAGGTGAAACTCTAGCAATTGCCTCTGATCAATTTGGATCACCTACAAGTGCTAAAGAACTTGCACGTTTTATTTTACATTTAATTGATACAAATGAATATGGAACATATCATGCGACAAATAAAGGGGTATGTAGTCGATATGAATTCGCTCATGAGATTTTAAAACTTACAGGAAAAGAAGCTCAAATGAAGGCAGTACCTACTCATTTATCTGATTTTTCTAAAGTTAGACCAGCTTATTGTGTCTTAGATAATTTTATTATGTCAATGACACCAGTTTATACTTTTCCTTCTTGGAAAGAATCTTTAAAAGAATATTTTAAAGAAAGGGGTCTATATAATGAAAAATAAAAAGAAGTTAGGTTTAACAACTTTGATTTTTATAGCACTTATTGCTGGTGCGATTACAGGAATTATTATTAATTATTGTATTCCTAGTAATAAAATCGTTGATGATTTTATTGTTAGTGGTTTATTTTATGTTGTAGGACAAGGATTTATACGTTTAATGCGTATGTTAGTTGTACCACTTGTCTTTTGTTCAATTGTTTGTGGAAGTATGGCAGTAGGAGATACTAAAAAATTAGGAGCTGTAGGACTGAAAACAATGTTTTTTTATCTATGTACGACAGCACTTGCCGTTGTTGTTGCTTTATGTATCGCTAATGTTATTAATCCAGGTATGGGTTTAGATATGTCAGCAATTAAAATCACTTCAAAAGTAACAGAGTCAACACAAGCAACAAGTGTGACAGAAACATTGTTAAATATTATTCCAACAAATATTTTTGAATCACTTGCAAATGGAACAATGTTACAAATTATCTTGTTTGCGCTTATTTTAGGTGTTATTCTTGCAAATATGTCAGATCGTGTAGATATTGTTAAAAACTTCTTTAGTCAATTTAATGATATTATGATGGAAATGACAATGGCTGTTATGAAGTTAGCACCAATAGGTGTTTTCTGTTTGATTTCTAAAACATTTGCAGAAATAGGTTTTGATGTTTTTATCCCATTATTAAAATATATGTTCTGTGTATTGCTTGCTTTAGGTGTTCAATGTTTTGGTGTTTATATGTCGATGTTAAAGATTTTTTCAGGATTAAATCCAATTATCTTTATTAAAAACTTTTTCCCAGTTATGGCATTTGCTTTTTCAACATCAACATCCAATGCAACAATTCCAATGAATATTGATACTTTAGCTGAAAAAATGGGTGTTTCTAAAAAGATCTCATCTTTTACAATTCCATTAGGAGCAACAATCAATATGGATGGAACATCCATCATGCAAGGTGTTGCGGTTGTCTTTACAGCTCAAGCCTTTGGAATTCATCTATCTATGATGGATTATGCTACAGTTATTGGAACAGCAACGCTTGCTTCAATAGGAACAGCAGGGGTACCAAGTGTTGGATTAATTACACTTACCATGGTCTTTAATTCCGTTGGTTTACCAGTAGAAGGAATTGCTTTAATTATGGGAATTGACCGTATCTTAGATATGACAAGAACAGCTGTTAATATTACTGGAGATGCCGTATGTACAACAGTTGTTGCTTCAATGAATAAAGCAGTTGATCGAGATATTTATTATGGTAGAAAATAATTAAAAATTAATTAAATGAACCAAATAGGTTAAACTAATAAGGCTTTATGAAATAACATGATATTTTTGAAATAGAGCTAATGAGAAACCATGAGGCAAATCTCAAATGAGACACCTCATGGTTTTATATTGTC
>JABLTO010104207.1_pt1 | contig 11916 bp, 10 predicted proteins | sample 7160091 | NCBI WGS metagenome assembly JABLTO01 (sample SAMN14651225, study PRJNA627086) | human gut metagenome | isolation source: feces | host: Homo sapiens
CGCCGCCAGCACCAGCGCCGGCATAAAATAGCGCTCATCGGAGCTGGAGTCCGCCACAGCGCGCACCGCGCAGAGCAGAGCCGCCAGAATGGCCCAAAGGTTCAGGGCAAGGCCGATCCAATCCCGTTTTTGGCGGGTTTTGGCCCACCACAGCAGACAGAGCACCACGCTGGCGGCCAGCGGCTTTGCCAGGAATTTGGCGGTGTTCAGTGCCTGGCTGCCCAGCAGGGCCAGCCGCTGGCTTGTGGTAAAATCATACTGCGGGTCGTTCAGGATCAGGCTGACGCGCTGCAAAAACACGGTAAGCCCCATGCCGGGCAGCACATACGCCAGAAACGCTGCCGCGCAGGCCATACAGCCCAGCACAAACAGCACCGCGCCGCGGGGGATCTTACAGATCGTCGGCTCCTTGCCGCGGCGGCCCAGCAGCACCATGCCGATAAAAATCACCGCCGCCGCCAGTGCGCTTTGCGGGAACGCCAGAAAGCTGAAGCAGGCGCACACCGCCCCCAGCACTACCAGCCATGGGCGGCGGAAACCATGGGTGTAATAATGGTAAAAGCACAAAAATGCCGCCACGGTAAAGTGGAACTGCTGGCTGATATAATCCGGCCCCAGGAACCACTTGGGGGTGTAGACAAACAGCACCACCGCGCTCAGCAGCGCCCCATGGCGGCCAATGGTCTGCTTGAAATCGCGGTAAAATACCGCGCTCATGGCCGCTTTGCAGACCAGCACCACAGCGCGCACAAACAGCAGCGCCCCGGTGGTTGTGCCTGCAATGGCGGTATACAGAGCCAGCACCAGCGCTGCCGGTAAGGCCGAAAGCTGGTGCGGCTCCCACATGGTATAAAACAGCCGGTCCCCCTTTACCAGGCGGAAGCCCAGGGAGAACGCATATTCTTCATCAATTTCCAGCCCCACAAACAGCGTTTTGGCCATGGCGAGAACCGCCAGAACCAGCAGCACCGGGGTTAAAATTTTCCACAGGCGGTCCTGTGCATTTTTTTGCGGCATAGGCCGCCCCTCCTCTATTGTTTGATTTCATGTAAGGCAAAGCGACGGGCGCACAATATGCGCCCCTACGGGAGTTCTGCAATTTCTAATTGCTAATTAGGTTACAGGTGTTTTTGCAGCAGTTTGTCCCTTGCGCACAGCAAATACGGCAGGTAGTTTTCGCAAAAGGCTTCCCATTTGCATTGCAGCCAGCTGCGGGTGTGCTGAGAATGGTGTTTGACCGCCGCCACATCAAAGTAGCGGGATTTATTGCGCACAATGATTTTTTGCTCAAAGGGCATCTGCCAGCCTTCCGGGTACCAGTAAGTGGGGGGCAACAGGCGGTAGCTGCCAGGGTGTTCGGCGGCATAGCGGTTCAGCTGGCTTTCGTCATGCCACAGGGGCACCACGCCGTTGCGGATATCCTGCTCTGTGCGGCGGTCCAGCTCTTTGCACATGGCCAGGAATGCCGCGGAGGTACCGCCGTTCAGCCCGCCGGAAACATAGTCCCGCCCGCAGTTGTACGGGATATAGGCCGTACATCTGGGGTTGCGGTCATAGCTGTAAAACATCGGCTTTTTGTTCCAGAACCCCGGCTGCTGGACCAGCAGCAACTGTTCCCCCTGCTGGGCGCGGGGCAAAAATTCTTCCGGGGTAATGACCTCCCGGCAGGTCAGGTTGGCGTTGAAAAAGAAGAGATAATCCAGCTGTTCCAACGCCTTTTCCTGGGTTAGGAAAATCGCAAAGCGCTTCATGGTGCTCAGCGGCCAGTCATAGGCGGGCTGGTCAATGCGGTGCACAGCGGGGTCATCCTCGTGGGCGATGGACGGTGCATCGGTAAAGATAAAGTATTCTTTTTTGCAGCCGGGTAAAAAGTTCCGGCTGAAAGTTTCATAAAATTCCGGCCAGAACACGGTGTATTTGCCGGTGCAGATATACAGCATGCCAATGGTTGCCATGTTGTGTTTCCCCCTTAACGATGGGTAATTTTTTGCCAAAGGCGGCCAGCCTGGGTGCGCAGATAGGCGGCATCGCTGGTCCAGATATAAAACGCAAGGTTCAGCACGTTGGGCAGGATGCAGACCACAACAGCCCGCCCCAGCAGCCCCAGAATACCGCCGGGCAGCAGGGCGCACACGCGGTAGCTGCCTGCCATAAGCACCACAAGGGTGACAAGATGCACCGCCTGCACCCGCAGGTAGCGCCAGCCGCTGCCGCGCATATACTGGCGGCAAACCACAATGCCGCGCCCCACCCACATGATGCAGTGGGCCACAACGGTAGCCGCCACAATGCCGGTAATGCCAAACGCCGGGAAGAGTGCAAAGCTTAGAATCAGGTTTGTGGCGGCAGAGGCGACCATGAACCACTGGTCCTGTTCAAAGTGGCCCAGCACGGCGCGGTAGGAGCCGAGCATCCGGTGGTTCCAGCCCACATATTCGTTCAGGCTGAACACAATAACAAAGCCCAGCGGCAGCAGGCGGTCACTGCCCATCCACAGGCTGATAAACGGCTGGAATAGGCAGAGATATGCCGTTGCCACAAAGCTGCCGAAAAAATAGCTGAACAGATCCAGCCCCCAGAACACCTGTTTATCATGGGCGTTGGCCGTGGCGGATTTATCGTACACGATATTGCCGATGGCTGCGGCAAAGCTGTCCATGATTTTATTGCCGATGTTGGTGGCGCTGTCCGACACGGTGGTATAGTTGCCAAGGTTAGCCGTCATAGCGCTGCCCGCCATACGGCTGGTGACGATGGTATCGGACGAGCCATAAATGGTGTTGGACAGGCGGTGAACCAGGTAATACTTGAGGTCATGGAAGATGCCAAGATCCTTGAAATCCCGCAAAGTAACCTTGACCTCGTGCAGTTCGGGGAAGTCCTTTTTATACCGCACTGCCACCACCAGGTTGGCACCGGTGTTGAACAGGATGCTGACGCCGAAATACAAAATATAGTTTGGCAGCCACAGCGCAATGGCAATGCGGGCCAGATAGTTGGCAACATTAAAGCAGAAGTCGATGCGGGTACACAGGTACCCCTGCTGGGTGCAGGTGTACATCAGCCGCCGGGTGACAAGGAAATAGCCCGACAGCGTGGAGATGGTGTTGAGCAGGTAAACGGTATAGGCCGTCCGGATGCTGGCCACGCCGGGCATGATCCACGGCAGGGCCAGCGCCCCGATGCCCGCCAGCACGCAGATAACCACACCCACGGCGCGGTATGCCCATTTATACATGGACATATATTTGCTGATCTTCTCGGTATCCTTGGCGGCGATCTGTTCATACAAGCGGTAGCTGATGACGCTGCCAACACCGAATTCCGCGATGGAGAAAAAGTTGAACAGCTTATCCACCACCTGGGATGCGGCGGTGATATCGTTGCCAAAGTTAAATACCAGCAGCCGCCGCGTGGCAAAGCCCAGCAACATCAGCAGCAGGCTGGACCCCAGCGCATAGACCAGGTTCAAAATTGTTTTTTGTGTACGCAATCAGGTGTTCTCCTAGGTGTTTTGATAGGGTCAAGGCGCGGAAAGGCGGCGGGGTCGAGTGACCCCACCCTACGGGGCATGGAGCCGAAACCGGCATTTACGGCAGAGGTTCATGGGGCATCGGGGACGCCGCCCCCTACAATGGGTGCAGAGCTTTATTTCCGTTTCAGCCGCCCGGCCGCCCAAAGGGCAAAGCGGGGGCCAAAGTGGTTGAGCAGGAAGGCAAACAGCTTCCAGTCCGGGCGGGTGTTCTCGTCCCCCAGTTTCCAGAGTGCTTTGCAGGCGGTCAGGCCGGGGGCACAGGCGGCGCGTACCTCGGCATCACGGCAGGCAGCGCCGCGGGCCTGCGGCCAGAACACATTGGCGGTGCGCCGCCAGATCTCGGCTTGCTCCGCCGGGGTCCAGGGGCAGTCCGGCGCGGCGAACATTTTTTCAAACCGGTGGATGACCGCCGCGATGCCCGCAAAATGTTTGGCAAGGCCCGCGTTCAACAGGCTGCCCGCCCGGTTGGCGCGGTAGACCACCAGCTCCACATCCAGGTAATACAGCTTGGGGCAGGCACCGGCCAGCACCAGGTCAAAGGGATAATCCTCCGCCCAGCGGACCTCATTCCAGAAAAGCAGGTTATACTTAACCAGAAATTCCCGGTCAATACAAAAGCGCCAGACCGCCCAGTGGCCCGCGGCATACAGCCGCGCCACGCGGGCGGCGTAATCGGGGTCGGCATCCGGGCCGGGGGTGAACCGCTCCACCGGGCCGGGATAAGGCTTGGCATCCATCCCCTGGCTTTCGTCCTGCTCCAGATAGCGGCAGACGTACCAGCGGTAACCCGGCGCGGCGGCCAGGGCGGCGCGCAGCTTTTCCAGCATATGGGGCGGCCAGTAATCGTCGCTGTCCAAAAACAGCAGCCACTTGCCCTTGGCGGCCTTGATGCCGGTATTGCGCGCGGCGGCCAGCCCGCCGTTAGAGCGGTGGATGACCGTAACGCCGGGGCAAAGCTGAGCAAAAGCATCACACATGGCGGGGCAGGCATCCGTGGAGCCATCGTCCACCAGGATGCACTCCCAGTCCGCCGGGCCGGCCTGCTCCACCACGCTTTTGACGCAGGCAGAAAGATAAGCCTGCACATTATACACCGGCACAATGACCGAAAATGTGATGTTTCCTGTGCGTTCCATCGCAGTTGTTTCCTTTACTTTGTCGGGATCAATGTCCAGTCGTGGTCATACAGGGCGGTCTTTTTGCCGTTGGCGTACCAGCGGTCCGGCGCGATCACACAGCGGCCCGGCACACCGGCCAGCCACTGCCCCCACCAGCTGAAGGTGGAGTTGCTCAGCACAAACGCCCGGCAGCGGCGCATCAGGGCAAGGTCCGCCGCGGCACTTTTTGCCCCGGTGCTGTAATGCACCGGCAGGCCCGCAGCGTCCAGATGCTGCCGCACATAGGCGGGGTCGTCTGAAAAGACAAACAATTCCGCCTGGGGCAGGCTTTGGCACACCGTGCGGCAGGCGGCGGCGTAATACTCCGGCGTACAGACCTGCAGGGCCGCGTTCTGCGGCAGCAGATAGTCCCCGCAGCGCCAATGCAGGCAGACGGGGAACGGGCTTGCCTCAATTTCCCGCGCAAAGGCGGCGGCCGCAGCGGTAAAGCCGTGTTCCGGGTTCTCAATGGGCAGCAGCTCCGCCCGGATAGTTTCAGCCTGGTGCTTAAAATAATCTGCCCCCTGGAAGTACCCCCAGGCCAGAAAGTTTTTGGCGTGACCGCGCTTGGCAGGGGTAAAGCCTTCCGTCGCAAAATGCAGGCCGATGGCGTTCAGCATAGGGGCCATGCGGGCTTCAAAGGGGTGCCAGTCCCGGTCCATCAGGCCCACACGCTGTTCGTGGCGGATCATCAGGGCCTTGGCGGCGTTCTGCACCGGCAGATGCTGCTTGGCAAAGCCTGCATCTGTGATGAACTGCACCTCTGAGCTGATATGCAGTGCCTGCAATGCCAATGCAGTGTGGGCCGGGGAGCCGGTTTTCCAGTCCTGCCGGTCAATCAAAGTGACAGGCTCCTGGCAGCACAGGCCCATGGCGCGGGCAAAGGCATACACAAACATCTGGTTGCCCAGCCCGCCAGAAAGTTCGGCGTAAATCATCGTGCGCCCTCCCCTGCCACTTTATCATACACCTGCTCCATGCGGTGTGCAGCGGTTTTCAGCTCATAACCGGCAGCGGCCAGCGTGGGCCAATAGTCCGCGTGCGGCCCGCCGGGAGCAATGGAATCCGCCGTTTTGGCCCACTCTTCAAACGGGGCACTGAGCGGCAGGAAATGCACCAGCTCGGTCACCGAGCCATCCCCCGGCACATTGGTGGAGGCCAGGCAGGGCACGCCGCAGCCCTGGGCTTCCACCAGGGTAACGGGGCTGCCTTCAAAGTTACTGGGCAGCAAAAACAGGTCAAAGGCATTCATATAGTCGGGCACATTGTTCTGCACCCCGGCAAACAGCACCCGGTCCGCCACGCCAAGCTGGGCGGCAAGTTCCCGCATGGGCTGTTCCTGCTCGCCGCCGCCCACCAATAGCAGCTTCCAGCGGGGGTCCTGCTGAACCATAGCCGCAAACACCCGGATGAGGTAGAGCGGGTTTTTCTGGTGGTTGAGCCGCCCTACAAACCCGGCCAGACGCTCGGTTCCGGTAATGCCGTACTGGGCGCGGATTGCCGTGCGCGCCGCGGCGTTGGGGTAAAAGCGGGTTTGGTCCACCGCATTGCAGGCAACGGAAAAGTTCGGCCTGCGGTCGATATGGTCACCAAACACAAACCGGCCCGCAGCCACGCCGCAGCCCAGAAAGTAATCTGCAAACAGCTGGTACACCAGATGGGCGGCGCGCCAGGTCAGCGTCATGGGCGGGTAAACGATATGGCTGTGCACAATGATCTTGGCATGGGGGCAGAGCACCCGCATCATACCGCAGACGGGCGCGCCGATTTTGCTGGCAGTATGGTAATGGATGATATCGTAATCCTTATGGGTTTTCAGATGCTGGTACAGTGCGCGGATACGGGCTTTTTTATTGTCCGGCACCGCAATGATATGCACCCCGGCTGCTTCCAGTGCCGGCGCGCACGAAGCTTGATCTGGCGGGCAAAGGCCGACAAACAGATCCACCTGGTAGCGGGTAAGGTCCAGATTGAGCAGAAGGTTCTGCACATAGCGCTGCACCCCGCTTTGCACGCCAAGGTGGTTGCTGATCATCAGGATCTTCATGGATACGGCTCCTTTGCACATCTGGATTCGGGCGGACGGTTTGTTATAACGTAATTTTAGGGGCGCAGGTTCTACCAGTAGCTGCCACCCTCCACCGCCTGCTTGTTGGCGGGCTGTTCGGCGGGGGCGGGGCGCACCCATGCAGGGTTATACAGCTTGCTGATTTGGGGGTGGGTGTCCCACCGGCGGCCCTTGATGCCAAACAGCAGCTGCGTAGCGCCGCTCATCTGGATGGCAACATGGCCGGTGTCCCGCGCATGGGCGGCCAGCGGCAGACCGTAAGCACCTGCGCCAATGATGGCAACCTCATAATCGCAGGCATCCATCTGTTTTTCCATTGCGGCAAGGGCATCAAACCAGGTATCATACCCGGTTTTCTGCCCGGCAAGGCCCTGCACTGCCGGGATGACGGTCAGGGAGGCCAGTTCCGGCAGAGTGTTTACCCCGCCGGGGGCGTTGGTGAACAGCTCCCCGCGCTTTTGGTACTGGGCGCGGATGGTATCCGCAAAGGGGTGTACCACCAGCACATGCTTGCCGGCCAGTGCGGCGCTCCAGGGGTTGGCGTAATAATACGGTTCCAGCGCGCGCAGCTGGGTAAAGCGGGTGCCGTGGCAGCCATCGATTACCTGCCGCTCGGCCCCCACATCCCACAGCGCCAGCAGGTCCGCCCCCTGAGCGCAGGAAGTATACAGCTTGCAGAAGCGGTTCAGCGCTTTATCATCGGTGGGAAACACACCGGACAGGGTGTTGATCTCACCCCTGGTTTTCTCGGTATATTTCCCGGTCAAATATTCGGCCACGGTGCGCATCTCGGTTGCACCGCAGCGGCCGAACAGAAATGGCTGCCCGGCGCGGATGGCATCGGCAGCAGCCGCATTGCCCTGTTCCGCGGGCAGAATGATCAGGCCGCGGTATTTCCACCGGAAGCGCAGCCCTTTATAGGTATTGCGCAGTACCTCCAGCAAGGCTCCATCATTATCCACGGCGGTTTCCTCCTTGTTTGTCCAGCATGGCCAGGGCGGTTTCGGCGCTGTTTGCCCACAGGAAATGTTCATTCACGCGGCGCTGGGCAGCGTGGCCGCAGGCCGGGTCCGCCGCTGCTTTCTGGATGGCCTCAGCAAACTGGGCAGGGGTATCGGCAAAATAGCCGCTGGTGCCGGGCTCTATGATCAAATCCGGCCCCGGCGCATGGCGGGCAACCGGCGGGCAGCCCGCATACATGGCTTCCAGCAGGCTCATGCCAAAAATTTCGCCGTCATTAAAGTTCACAAACACATCGCAGGCATGGTAATAGGCCTGCACGGTTGCGTTGGGCAGCTGGGGAATGCAGGTACAGCGGTTTTCCAGCTTGTGGGTGCGCAGGGCATCCTGCAGTTCCCCGGTCAGGCTCCCCTGCCCGATGACCACCGCGTTCCAGCTGCGGGGCAGTGCTTCCAGTACCGGCACCAGGTCCAGCGGGCGCTTGTAGGAATCCAGCCGCCCCACAAAAACAAGATAGTTGGCCTTGGGGTCCAGCTTCAAAAATTCCCGCAGTTCATGTTTTTCCCCATTTGCATTGGGGATGATGGCGGTATCCAGCCCAACGGGCATTACCCCGGCGCATGGCACATGCAGCTGTTCCAGCTGGGCGGCCACGGCGGGGGTTTTGGCATAGGTGGGGGTTTTGCGGTAGATAGCCAGGTTGCGGCGGCACAAAAGGTCCATCACAGCCCGCATAACCGGGTTTTCGGACGTACTTTTGATGGCCCCCAGCTGGCTGTAGAAAAAGATATCGTGATCCCGGCAAAAGCGGTACAGCCCCGGCACGCCGAGGGCGTTATCCCCCATCACATGCACGGTGTCCACATGCTCGTTCAGCAGCGGCTGCCAGGTGCGGTAAAAGGCACTGACCCCGGCTTTGCGGGCCGGCACATAATAGATGCGCACATTGGGCTCCAGGTCCTCGCTGGTCACAGCTTCGGGGGCGGCGTCCGGGTCCGGGTACAGTACAACAGCCCGGCAGCCCAGGGCGGCAAACGCCCGTGCAAGGCCAACCTCCTGCCGGTTATAGGCTCCTTTTTTGCCGGATGCCCCGCAGTACAGCTGCGGGATGGCAATGGTTCGCATAAGCTTTGCTACTCCAATTTATTTTTAGGGCAACACCGCACAATTCCCGCCTTACGGCTTAAGCACCGCTCCGGCGGCTGCGGCACGGCATCTGCCGCACCTCGCTCGCCGTATCGGCACTTAGAATTATGCGGTATTGCCTTAGGGTGTATCTTGCTTTTGGTCACACCTTGCGCAGGTAGCGGGCATCGATCACCTCAATGTCCGCATCCCGGCAATAGGTGTGGATGCCGATCAGATCCGCCGGGTCAATGCCCGCAATGGCAACGTTCTGCGGCATGGCGGCGCACAGTGGCACTTCCGAAGCACCGCGCCGCACCCAGAATTGCAGGTACACACCGTAATCCACCTTGGTGTTGACCTGGGCCGGGCGCACGATCTGGTCGTTGTTGGTAAACAGCGGGCCGGCATTGCGGCTGCCCAGCTCATAATTGCGGTGCTGCAGGTTAAAGGGTTCATCCTCATCCAGGATAAACTCATCCACATCATCGCGCTCTTCCGCTTCGGGGTTTTCGCGCACAGTATAGCGGCGGTAACGGGTGTACAGCTGGTTGTCCGGCCTGGTTTCGCTGCACAGCACCGTCAGGGCTTCGGGGGTTTTATCCACAATAATGCTGTCGCACAGTTCGCGCCCCACGCTGAACGCCTGCACTTTCTCCCATTTATCCGGGAACTGGGTGCAGCGGTAAAGGGTCAGGCTGTGGTCGGCGCTGGTTTCCGGCAGCATCCACACTTCCCCGCGCCAGTCAAACACGGTGGGGAAAGAGAGATGGAAGTTTTCCTTTAATACCACGCGGGGCGGCAGCAGGTGGTCGTTTTCATCAAACTCCGCCACGGCAATATCACCGCGGTTCTCCGCCATATTGAATGCTTCGCAGAACAGCCAGCGTTTGCCGTTGTCATCCTCATACAGCAGGGGGTCGGCATACCAGGTGCCGGGGGTGTAGGGCAGCGGAGTGTAAGGTTCTTCACCCAGAGCGGGCAGCGGGTCGCAGCCTTCCCCCTTGGGGGCGCGGCGCACCGCAATGGTATAGATTTCTTTTTGGCCGCTCAGCTTTTTGATCAAACGCTTGGGCGGCATATGCAAGGCACGGTAGATCTGGTTCATGAATTTTCGTTCCTCATGATTTCCCGGTAAATTGTCATCAGTTCGCGGTAGTTTTGTTCCGCGTTATACGCCTGGCAGGCTTTTTGCTGCATGGCGGTCAAATCAAAGGTTTCGCCCACGTTTTGCAGCTTGCGCACGGCATCCGCCAGCGCGGCGGCATTGCCGGGGGCAAAGTGCAGGCCGTCAATCCCCTCCTGCACGGCAGCGCCCACGTTGCCAAGATCACTGGCAAGCACGGGGGTGCCCACCGCATGGGCTTCCGCCGGGATCAGGGCAAAGCTTTCATAGCACAGGCTGGGGCAAAGGGCGGCGCGGCTCTGGGCCAAAAGCTCGGTAAGTGTTCCATGCGGGAGCTGGCCGGTAAAGGTTACAGTATCGGGGGCGTTCTCTTTGGCCCAGGCTTCCAGCGGGCCGGTACCGGCCACGATCAGCTGCGGTGCGTCCGGCCCCAGCAGCTGCCAGGCCTCGATGGCGGTGCGCAGCCCCTTTAATTCTTCCAGCCGCCCAGCAAAAACAATCTGGTTTTTGCGCTGTGCCCAGGGCAGCGGGGAATGGTTCGGCGCGGCCACGCCGTTGGGCTTGCAGTACAGCCGCTCCGGGGTAAACACCGGGCGCGGGGCTTTGCGGTTGAATTCCAGCAGCTTGCTGCGATCAAACTCCGTCAGGGTGATCAGGTTCACCTTGCGGTAGGTGCCAAGCAGGCGATGGAACGCATAAATGCCCGCACAGACCAGGCTTTGGGCACGGCTGCCGCGGTAGCAGCTGTGCCGCACCGCACAGCCAAGGCCATGCTGCGGGCATTCCTCGCACACATGGCCGTCCCGCATCAGGATGCCGTTGGGGCAGAAAATGCGGAAGTTGTGCAGCGTCTGCACCGCCGGAACATGCTCTTTGAAGCATGCCTGGAACACCGACGGGCTGATGGTCAGCAGGGTGTTATGCACATGCACCAAATCCACCTGTTCTTTGCGGATCAGGGCGCGCACTTCCCGCACGGTTTTGGTGCTGTAGATGGCCCGCAGAGGCAGCAGCAGTTTTTGGGCCAGGCCGCCGGCATCATTATTGCGCTCATAGGTGATCACGCGGTGGCCGTGGGATTGCAGCATGGCGCGCTCCGCGGCAAACACGGCGTCCTCGCCGCCGGGCAGGCGGTAGTGGCAGTGCACCAGCAAAATGGTATGCGGTTGTTCCGGCTGCGGCATCTGCGGCCTCCTTTCCCTGCGTGAACAGAACTAAATATAATTATTATACCGCGCAGCACCAGATATGGAAAGAGATAAAACGTAAAAAATGCCCCTGTGCACAACGCCTGCGCACAGGGGCAGCGGTTATTCAGCTTCTTCTTCCAGCTCGCGGACCAGGTTCCAAACTTCGCCAATGGTACCAAGCTGTTTTAAGCGGTCCTCTTCAACCTCGGTACCGGTAGCTTCCCCAAGCTGCCAGGCCAGCTCCACCAGGTCTTCTGCATCCACGCCCAAGTCTTCAAAGCTGGTGTCCTCGCTCAGTTCGGCGGCGTCACAGCTGAACTGCTCCGCCAAAATGTCAAGCAGATCCTCAAACGTCATGTGTCCTTCCCTCCGTATCGGTGCATATGGTATTTCTATAATACCCATACGGCAGCATGCCGTCAATGGCAGATTCGACTAATATTGCGAGCTTTTTCCGTTAAAAACGCACAAGTTTGTACGGCGGGGGCTGACTGTTTGTGGAAAAGCGCGAAATACAGTATGCTGGCAGTGCTGCATTTTGCAGCAGGCACTGCACACAACGGCAGGCGGTTGGCCCCACTTCAGAAAGGAGGTGAGAGCCATGCCAAAACCTCTGACTTTTCATGTTTTGGGTTTACCCATAGCAGTCACGGTAAAAAGCAAGGGCAATACCGCATAATTCTAAGTGCCGATACGGCGAGCGAGGTGCGGCAGATGCCAAGCCAAAAGCGCAGATAATACTGGATGCTGCAAAG
>JABLTO010007950.1_pt1 | contig 11911 bp, 10 predicted proteins | sample 7160091 | NCBI WGS metagenome assembly JABLTO01 (sample SAMN14651225, study PRJNA627086) | human gut metagenome | isolation source: feces | host: Homo sapiens
ATTCGGATTTCACGGGAAAACGCTGCCTGAGGAATTCGTTTCTCTGCTGTACTTTCAGCAGCTCCCATACGTCAGTCATCCGTTCTTTCAGCTCGGCAACGTCGGCATCGTAGAAATGCCCGGTGCTGTTGATGCGGCGGCAGACGTGGTTGATGTTTGTGGCAATCCTGCTGACAGCGGCAGCTAACTTTTCTCTCACCGTGGCGAGAGAATCTGAAAAGGACGGGCGTTGATGCCCATTTAGCGATTTGCAAAATCGCGTAGCTGCTGGACTTTTCCAGCGTTTCCAGGACACAGAATTGTGTTCTGCGGGGATTGGGGCAGAGCCTCAACAAGCAGAAAACCCTCATTTCCACTTTCGCAGAAATGAGGGTTTTCACATATGGCGCGCCATAGGCATTGCTTGCTACGCTTGTAACCAATTTGGTATAATACTGGCAAGCAATGCATCTGTAATACAAATGCGAAAAACCATCCATTCCGCTTCCACGGAACGAATGGTTTTTCTGCTTGTTGAGGCGCTGCCCCAAGCCCCGATGAACGCAGTCCTTCGGGCTGCGGCTGCGCGATTCTTCGAATCGCTTTTCGACCATCTATTCCAGTCAACAAGAAATGCTTAAGAATTGTCAGCATCGACTTTCCTGCTTTCCTGTGATAGATTGGCATTCACGGCTTTGCTATAATTGCGCCGGTTTGATATAAGAGCAAAAAATTGAAGCCCTTCCCTTTCCATAAGGAGTGTCAATGTGAAAACACAGAGAATACGGCACCCGTTGCTTATCCATAGGGACAATACCGCTTTTCGGTGCAGGCGTATTCTTGAAGGAAGGCGATTTTTCCATCTACAGACCAACGGATCAGAGACAGTCCGTCGAAGCCGGTTGGAGCTTCCCCGGAAATCTGGCATTGAAAGTACCAGCGAACTACGGTGGTATTTTCGGAATTCAGAAATTCCTGGATGTCCCAGCGCAAAACCTGACCGCTCCTGTGCCAGTCCCGGAACCAGCGGGCAATCATCTCCCGCCCGTAATACTCCGGCCCCCAGCTCTCAATGTATGCGGCGTCCTCTGTGAAGAGATCGGAAAGCTCTGCTTCCCGGCTGTCCAGCCAAAGGGAAAACCATTTCCGAATGGTGTCTTCTCTCTGCTTCATTCCGCCAGTCCTTTCAGAAAATCGCCAATTTCTCCGGCGAGAATTTCGTGCCCTAAGTCATTGGGGTGCAGGCCGTCGGTGGTCAGCTTTGCGGCAATTTCCGGATCGTTTGCCCGGATAACGCTGGTTTCAAACAAATCCAGCAGAGGAAGGCCATAAAATGCCGCCGTATCCCGTATGACCCGAACATAATCTCTCAGCAGCCAACCGCGTTCCCCTTTGGGGATATTCTCTCCCATCCGGTGCAGGGGCGTCAGGACGACAATGATTGCGCCCGGAAACTGATTCGGCAGCCGGGAGAAAAGGAAATGACAGGCGCCGATAAAGGTGTCCGGCGTCCGGTCGGTTTCAGTGCCCATGGGAGCGTCGCCATGCCCGTGATCGTTGGTTCCGCCGAACACCACAATGATGTCGGCATCGGAGTTCATTTCGGAAAACCGTCCGCAAAAATCCTGGTCAAATTTGGGCTCCCCAGAGGGAATCCGCTGCCGGGCAATTCTGGTGCCGCCGATGCCGTAATTCCGGGCTTCCGTCAGACGGTATTTCCGCTTCATCACGTCCACATAGCCCTTTTCCGGGGAAGTCGCGCAGCAGCCTTCCGTGATGCTGTCCCCTAAAAAGTTGATTTTCTTTCCTGTTAGTTCCATATTCATACGCTTTCGTTATGCGCGGGGCGTGTCTATGCCCCGCGCAAAGTGTTCAACGGATGTCCCAGACGCTGCGTACCGATACGCTGTCCACGCTGCCGCGGAGAATCTTCACGGCCTTTACACCGCCGTCCATGTCAAAGTAGTTGTCGGAAAGCACCACATCGGCACCTGCCTGAATCTCCACGCCCCGGGCATACCCCTTCGCGGTGACAATGATATCGTCATCCTTGACAAAGGCGTTCAGTTCTGGATCAGAAAAGCGGAAGTGCTTGGGAGCGCAGAAGAGGACGCTCCCATCGCCTACCCCATTGCCCGCCTCATCCAGCAGTTGGTAGGAATAGTAGGTGTCATAAGTGCCGTAATTCGAGAAGTCCTGCTCCGGCAGCCAGACGGCGGACAAAGCGGGGACGGTCACATCGAAGCTGCCTTCCTCGATAACGGAAGTGTCCGGGCGGCGCAGACTCCACTTTGCCTTGCCCCGGAATTCCTGCATGGTCTCGTTGCTCACGTTCAGGTGGGCGGACTTTTTCAGGCCAAAAGGCTCGGCATTGACGTTGGTATTCTGGGAGAGAATGCCCTCCTCATGGCAGGAAATCAGCACAGGGGCAAAGAACCGCTTTTCATAGTAGTGCAGAGCCTTCCAACGGCCAAAGTAGTCGATGCTGGCCCAGCTGGCTACCGGCCAGCAGTCGTTGAGCTGCCAGACCACCGCACCCATGCAGCAGCCCCGGTGCCGCCGCCAGTGCTCGACACCGTACTGCATGGCCTGTGCCTGCAGCAGCTGGGAGGCGTATACCAGCAGCTCCAGACTGCGGGGATACAGGTACATCTGGGACAGATAGAACAGGATGCGCCCGTTGGCAGAGGCGTTGCGCTGGTGCTTCTCCATCACATAGGAGAATACGTTCCGATCCTCGGGCGCGGTAAAGCTTTCGATGGTTTCCATGCAGGGGAAGGACTGGAAGCCAAATTCAGAGACATACCGGAACTGATGGTTGCGGTAGTCGGTGAAGGGGAGAAGACCGTGCCAGACCATCCAGTAGTGGACGTCGCCTCGGGTGGGATCCTGGGGATCGTCAAAGCTGCCGCCGCTGGAGGGGCTGGCGGGCCAATAGAAGGCCTGGGGATCCTCTGCTTTCAGAACCTTGGGGATGATGTACTCGTACATCTTAATATAGTCGGCCTTTTGACGCATGGAGGTGACCCACTCGCCCTGGGCCACAAACTGCTCCATTTCATTATTGCCGCACCACAGGGCGAGGGATGCGTGGTGGCGCAGACGGCGGACGTTGTCTACAAACTCGGCGGTGATGTTCTCCTCAAACGCGTCCGTCAGATTGTACACAGCGCAGGCGAACATGAAGTCCTGCCATACCAGCAATCCAAGCTCGTCACAGATGTCATAGAAGAAGTCGTCGGGATAGTAGCCGCCGCCCCAGACCCGGATGCAGTTCATGTTGGCAGCCTTTGCGTCCTCCAGCAGACGGCGGGTGCGCTCCGGGGTGACTCTGGGAAGGAGATTGTCCTCGGGGATGTAATCGGCGCCCATGGCAAAGATGTCCACGCCGTTGACGCAGTGGCTGAAGCTTTCGCCCCACTGATCCTTACGGCGGCTGACGGTCATGGTGCGAAGGCCGATGCGCCGGCTCCAAACGTCCAGCTCCTTGCCCTTGGCACACAGGGAAACGCTGAGCTGATACAGCGGCTGACCGCCGAAGCCGGCAGGCCACCAGAGCTGGGGATTTTGGACGATCAGCTCGCAGTCGGTGCCGCTGGCAGTGAGGACGGAGCCGTCGGGAGCGGTGACGGAAACGTTGACCCAGACCTCGTCATCGGTATAACGGTTCAGATTGGTATGTATGCGCAGACGAACCGTGCCGTCTTTATGGAACTGATCCACCCGAACGTCCTGAATACGGGCTTTTTCGATGCTGATGATGGAAATGTTCCGCCAGATGCCGGCGTCAGGCAGACGGGGACCCCAGTCCCAGCCGAACATGCAGTGGGCTTTGCGGATGTTAGGGAAGCCCACCATGGCATCAGAGCTGCCGTCTGCCACGGACTTTGCGTATGCTTCCTTAATATACTTAGTAGGAGAGCGGAAGGAGACGGTGATGGTGTTCTCTCCGGGATGGAGAACGGACTTAACGTCGAACTCCCAGATTCTGTGCATATTGCAGGCCTCACCGACGATCTGACCGTTGATATGGACGGCGGCGATGGTGTCCAGTCCCTCTGCCCGGAGCAAAACCTTGTCCCCGGCGAGAAGGGCATCGTCCACCTGGAAGCTGCGGAAATAGACAAAATCGTTGTCCATCAGCTTTAGGGCTTCCATTTCGTTGTCCCGGTAGAATGGATCGGGAATCCGCTCCGCGGCGAGCAGGTCATGGTAAACCGAGCCGGGGACGGTGGCGGGGACAGCAGCAAAGGGGGTGCCCGGAATTTCCAGCGTCCATGCGCCGTTAAGGGTGCGTGTTTTCATAGGCAATACCTCCGAATACGTTTTCAAAATCGACTTATTTACAAAATACACTATAGGACAATTATTCGTCAAAGTCAATAGCTTAATGGTGAAAATTGGACTCAGATTAAGCATATTTCATAGTTTATCAGCGGATTGCACAAAAATTCTTGAATTTCAGAAACCCTCTTGACAAGAAAATAAAATGGTGTTAATATAGCTATACGAAAACGTTTCAGATATGCGGCCAATTGTTCAAAATGCACATGTCCTTGCATTCGCAGACAAATTCAGGCCCCGGAGGCCATTATGGTGACGATAAAGATGATTGCAAAGGAGTGCGGTTTCTCCATTGCCACTGTCAGTAAGGCGCTGAACGGCGCGCCGGATATCAGCGCAGAGACAAAAGAGACTATCCGCAAAGTGGCTTCCCAAATGGGTTATACACCAAATTCTGCCGCACGGATGCTGAAAACCAGCCGCTCGTATAATTTTGGCGTTCTTTTTGAGGATCAGGCCAACAAGGGGTTGACGCACAGCTTCTTCTCCCACATTCTCAACAGCTTCAAGCATCGCGCTGAGGAACTGGGCTACGACATTTCCTTCATCAGTGACCACATGGGCGGTCAGGAAATCAGCTATGTGGATCACGCCCGTTACCGTAACTGTGACGGAGTGGTCATCGCCTCCGTGGATTATACGGAGCACGCCGTGGTGGATCTGGCGAACAGCGGCATCCCCGTTGTGACGATTGACTGTGTGTTTGAAAATTGCGGCAGTGTCCTGTCCGATAACGTGGGCGGGATGACGGAACTGGTGAAATATGCGTATAGTATGGGACACCGGAAGATTGCGTTCGCCTATGGAGAAGATACGCCGGTGACGCGCCGCAGAATCTCCGGCTTCTGCAGAGCCTGCAAGGAACTGGGGCTTTCCTTGCCGGACGAATATTTGGTTCAGAGCATGTATCTGGATCCGGAATCCTCGGCGGCGGCAACCCGGAAGCTGATGGAGCTTCCCGATCCGCCAACGTGCATCCTCTATCCCGACGACATCGCCCACCTTGGGGGCAAAAACGAGCTTGAGAAAATGGGCCTGTCCGTCCCGGACGATGTCAGCATCGTCGGGTATGACGGCATTGATTTCTGTCAGATGCTCCGCCCGAAGCTGACCACCATGCGGCAGGATGCCGAGCGGATGGGAGAGCTGGCAGCCGAGGAGCTGGCCAGAGCAGTGGAAGAGGGAAGATCCTACATCCCGGGACGCCACGTGGTTGGCGGGACCCTGCTCCCGGGCGAAACGGTGAAAAAGCTGACACCGTGATTTCATCCGGCAAAAAGGGATATCCCTTTTTGTGTCTTTCCTTTCAGGAAAGACATGATAAACCATTGTAGTTAATGGCCTTCCCCAAGAAGGTCAATAACAAAAATTAAAGGAGGAAACACAATGAAAAAGCTCATCGCGTTGCTGCTGGCGCTGGTCATGGTTATTGGCCTTGCTGCCTGCGGCGGCTCCGCCACTACGGAGACGAAAGCACCCGCTGCCACCGAGGCTCCCACGCAAGCGGAAGCTCCTGCCGAAACCGAAGCAGCCGGTAATACCACCGACCTGCCTCGTGACGAGACCCTGTACTTTGCTGGTCAGCAGTGGGGTACCGTCAACTCCTGGAACGTCATCGGAACCAACCAGAATAACGCCATGGCCCTCGCCGCTGGTGCCGGCTACCGTACCACCATGTTCGAGACCCTGTACATGTGGAACGTAATGACCGGCGAGCTGATCGGTCTGTTGGCCGACGGCGACTACACCTGGAACGACAACATGACTGAGCTTTCTGTCAATCTGAAGGAAGCCGCCCACTGGTCTGACGGCACGCCTGTCACCGCCGCCGACGTTGTCCGCACCTGGGAAATCGGCGTTGAGATCGGCAACGGCACCGGTTCTTCCTACGGCGCTTTCATCGACAGCATCGAGGCTACCGGTGACAAGAGCCTGGTCATCCACTGCAAGCTTGATGCCAGCGGCGCGCCTGTCAACCCCCTGAAGGTTCTGGACTTCCTGGAACTGGCTCCCATTGCGCAGGCTGCCTGGATCGACAAGGTCGTTGAGCGCTGCAACGGCGACGCCACCGCTATCCTGAACGACCCCGGTGATGATGTCGTTTGGTCCGGCCCCTACACCAAGTACTACTCCGACGATCAGAAGGTCGTTCTGATCCGTGACGACAACTACTGGGGTCAGGACGCCTCCATGTGGGGCAAGCTCCCTGTTCCCAAGTACCTGGCTCACGTTATCTACGCTGATAACGCCGCTGGTGAAGTCGCTCTGAAGGCTGGCGAGGTTGACGTTTGCCAGCAGTTCATCGGCAACATTCAGAATCTGTGGCTGGAAGACGGCCTGCCCATCTCCACCTTCTATGACGAAGCTCCCTATGGTGTCTGCCTGACCATGCCTACCGCATGGTACAACATGAACCTCCCCGTTATCGCTGAGAATACCGCCCTTCGTAAGGCCATTGCCATGGCTGTTGACTACGATACCATCATCGCCAACGCCATGACCAATCAGTCCCCCAGCTTCTCCGATGTTCCCCGCTCCCTGATGAACCCCACCGACGGTGAGCAGGCTCTGTACGATCACGACGCCGTTGCCGATCTGCAGTGGGCAGGCAATGACATCGAAGGTGCCAAGGCTCTGCTGGACGAAGCCGGTATCGTGGACAGCGACGGCGACGGATGGCGTGAGTGGAACGGTGAGAAGATCTCCCTGAACGCTGTTTGCCCCAACGGCTGGACTGACTGGCAGGCCTCCATGGAAGTGGTTGCCGCTGCCGGTAAGAACATTGGCGTTGAGATCACCACTCTGTATCCCGAGTACTCCATCTATCAGACCGTGTTTGTCGATCCCGACCAGACTGAGTACGCCATCTTCATGTGGTCTCCCGATGCTTCCACTCCCTCCAATCCCTGGGGCCGTGTGAACCAGTTTATGGGCAAGGACTATGTGGGTATTGCCAACAACTGGTCCGGCAACTGGGGCCAGTACGTCAATGACGAGGCTGAGGCTCTCATCAAGAAGATCCCCACCACCACTGACACTGCTGAGCTGAAGGATCTGTACACCAAGCTGACCGAGATCTACCTGACCGAGGTTCCCAGCTTCTCCCTGATGTATCGTCCTTCCGTGTTCCACTGCGTCAACGAGTCTGTCTGGACCAACTTCCCCGCCGGCGATGACGGCCGGAACATTCCCCCTGCTGACTGCACCGATGGCTACGGTATTGCCGCGCTGTACGAGCTCGAGCTGGTCGGCTAATAGTTAATTCGAAGCGGCCATGCTCCTTCATGGAGCATGGCCCTTCCCGTTTTTATGCTAAAGGGGGAAAAGTAGCATGAAAGGCTACCGTAAATATTTTGGGAAAAAAATAATCTGGTTTCTTATTACTTTTGTCGTTGCAGTATTCCTCAATTTCTTTCTGCCCCGGCTGATGCCTGCCGACCCTGTCGCGGCCATCACCGGTAAAATGGCGAACGGTATGTCCGACGCCTCTGCCGTGCAGGAAATTTACGAGCGTTATGCAGAACAGTTCGGTACGAATAAGCCTATGGCGGAGCAGTTTCTGATCTTCTGCAAGAACGCCATCCACGGCGACTTTGGGCTTTCCTTCAGCCAGTATCCCAGACCCGTCAGCAACATTATTTCCAGCGCCATCATGTGGACGATCTGCCTGCAGTTGCCCGCGATCCTGGTTGGCTGGCTGCTTGGCAACCTGCTTGGCGCCCTGGCGGCGTACATCCGCAAGGGCTTTGACAAGGTTCTGCTCCCGACCTTCCTGTTTTTGGGCAACGTCCCGGCTTTCGGTATGGCAGTGATTCTTCTTGTTCTCTTCGCCGTGAAACTGAAATGGGCTCCCATTTCCGGCGGCTATGGTTTTGATATGATTCCCAATTTCAGCTGGAGGTTTATTTCCTCTGTGATTTCTCACTACCAGCTGCCCTTCTGGAGCATTGTCCTGGTTTCCATCGGCGGTCAGGCCGTGGGTATGCGCTCCATGTCTATCTATGAACTTAATGCCGACTATGTCAAGTATGCCCGGTTCCTTGGCATCAAGGATCGCAAGATCGTCGGTTATGTTTTCCGCAACGCCATGCTGCCCCAGGTCACCGGCCTGGCGCTGTCCATCGGCACCATGATCGGCGGCGCTCTGGTCGCTGAGATCATCTTCTCCTATCCCGGTCTCGGCAGCACCATGTACAGCGCCGTGACCGCGGCGGATTATCCCTTGATTTCTGCTACTACTCTGATTATCACCATTATGGTTCTGATAGTGACGTTCCTGCTGGACATCATCTACGGCTTTATCGATCCCAGAGTCAAAGCCGCCCAGTTTGACAGCTAAGGGAGGAATTAAAAATGAAGAATACACTGCGCCAGGTTTTTCATTCCCCCAAATTTGTGGTTGGTTTTGGCATTTTTGTGTTTATCCTTCTGATCATGCTGATCTATCCCATGTTCAACCCCGGAAACCCTCTGGAAATGATTGGCGTTGGCACCTTCGCATCTCCCGGTACTTACGTTTCCCTGTATGACGCCGTGGGCACCGACACCGAGACGCTGCGTCTTTCCGACGCGGACGATAACCGAATCGCGAAGGCTCTGTCCGCTGAGGACAGGGTTGCCATGGTGGAGTGGTTCACCGCTATGGGCATCGACGTGTCCGGACTGGACATTAACGACACCGACGCGTTGGTGGATTTGTGGAACGACAATTACGAGGTTACCGCCAAGCCTGCCGGCATGACCATGGCAAAGCGGAACTATTACAAGCGCCTGAATAACGCTCTGCTGGAGCTGCGCTCCGCTGACGTGCGGATTATCGCCGATGAGAATGATGAGGGCGATCTGGAAAAGGTGAATTCCATCAGCAAAACCGACTATGTCAACATCCGTGCCGTTGCCAACGTCAAGACTCTGCCGCTGGGCACCGACAACTTCGGCCGCGACGTCCTTAAAGAGCTGGTGTCCGCCTGCGGCACCTCCATCAGAATCGGCCTGATCGCCGGTGCCGTTGCCACAATCATTGGCCTGACCCTGGGCCTGCTGGCCGGTTACTTAGGCGGCTTTGCGGACGATCTGATTATGTTCATCACCAACATTTTCACCGTTATCCCCAGCTTCATCCTGCTGATTTTGATTTCCTATTCCATCGGTCAGGAACAGCGCGGCGCGGCGGTGGTCGCGTTGGTTATCGGCTTGACAAGCTGGACCTGGACCGCTCGTTCCGTCCGTTCTCAGGTCATCAGCCTGCGCAACCGTGACCACGTCAACCTGAGCAAGCTCTCCGGACACAGCCTGGTTCGCATCGTGCTGACGGATATCCTGCCCTACATTGCTTCCTATGTCGTCATGGCTTTCATTCTTCAGGTTTCCTCCGGCATCCTCAGCGAAGCACAGCTGTCACTGCTGGGTCTTGGCCCCAAGACCACCGAAGTTCCTACGCTGGGTCTGATGATGAACTGGGCCATGCTGTATTCCGCGCATACCAACGGTTCCTGGTGGGCTTACTTCCCTGTGATTCTGACCATCACCCTCATCTCTTTCTCTTTGAATCTGATGAACACGGGTCTCGACCAGGTATTCAATCCCACCCTGAGAGACTAAGGAGGACGACGCAATGGGTAAAGTAATGCTGGAGGTCAGAAACCTCAAAACCAAATATGTGACCCGCTTCCACGAGGATGTTTACGCCGTGGACGGCGTCTCCTTCAAAATCGAGGAAGGCAAGTCCCTGGGCATCGCGGGCGAGTCCGGCTGCTGAAAATCCACACTGGCGCTTTCTATGATGGGCTACTATTTCCCGCCTCTGCACTATATGAGCGGCGATATCGTCATCGACGGCAGAAATATCTCCGGTATGAAGCCGGATGATGTCCGTAAGAGCATCCTCGGCACGGAAATTGCCTACATTCCCCAAGCTGCCATGAACGCCCTGAACCCAACCCAGAGAATCATCCGCTTTATCGAGGACGTGGTGCGGGCACATGACCCCAAGAAAGACAAGAAGCTGATCCGGGAGTTGGCGGAAGCACGGTTTGCGGAACTGGGTCTGCCGCCCGAGGTGCTGGATAAACACGCGGTGGAGCTGTCTGGCGGTATGAAGCAGCGTACCGTCATCGCTGTGTCTACCATTCTGAACCCCAAGGTTCTGATTGCCGACGAACCTTCCTCCGCGCTGGACGTGACCTCTCAGAAGATGGTTATCAAGATGATGCGGGAGCTGATGGAAAAGGGCTATATCAAGTCCATGCTGTTCATCACCCACGAGCTGCCTCTGCTCTACAATGTGACCGATGACATCATGGTCATGTACGCCGGACAGATTGTGGAAAAGGGCACTGCGGAAGAAATGGTGTTCGATCCCGTGCATCCGTACTCCCACGGCTTGATGAGCTCCATTCTGGTTCCCGAGGAGGGCACGCGCGGACACAAGCTGACTGCGATTCCCGGTACGCCGCCCAACCTGAAAAAACCGCCTCAGGGCTGCCGTTTTGCCGAGCGGTGCAAGTACGCCCGGCCTGAGTGCCGCTACAGCGCCATCCCCGAAAAGGATCTCGGCGACGGACGTATGTACCGCTGCCTGCTGGGTCAGGATGAATTGAAGGAGGTGTACAGCCATGAGTGATTACGTTCCGAAAACGAAGGATTTCACCAACGCACCGCTTTGCCTGTCCGGCCACGGGGTAACCAAGGTATTCGGACTTGGCGAAAAGAAAACCGTGGCTGTTGACCATGTGGACTTTGACTTTCACGAGGGCGAGTTCGTCTCCATCGTCGGTGAGTCCGGCTCCGGTAAGACCACCCTGTCCAAAATGCTGCTGGGTCTGCTGAATCAGACGGAAGGGGAGATCCTGTTCCAGGGCAAGCCCCGGGACGTTTCCTCCCACAGAAAGAAAAAGGAATACTGGAGAGGCATTCAGGCCATTTTCCAGGATCCCTTCTCTTCCTTCAATACCTTCAATAAAATTGACACCGTGCTTCTCGACTGCATTAACATGCGCGGCGGCAAGCATCTCCCCAAGGAGAAGAAGATCGAAATGATGACCGAAGCCTGCTCCTTTGTAAACCTGAAGTTCGCGGAGCTGACCAATAAGTATCCCTTCGAGCTCTCCGGCGGCCAGATGCAGCGTCTGATGATCGCCCGTATTTTCCTGCTCAAGCCCAAGATTTTGCTGGCGGACGAGCCGACCTCCATGGTTGACGCCTGCTCCCGCGCCACCATTCTGGATATGCTGCTACAGCTGCGCGATGAGATCGGCATGACCGTTATCTTCATCACCCACGACATTGGCCTGGCGTATTACATTTCCGATACCGTTTATATCATGGAGCATGGCAGGTTTGTGGAATTCGGCAAGGCGGACGAGGTCATCCTCAATCCCAAGGCCGCGTATACCAAGCGCCTGATCAGCGACGTTCCCAAGATTCATGAGGAATGGGATCTGAGCACGGTAGAACTGAAATAGTATCAGCCATTACCGCAGCATTGCGGAAATCTTAGCCCTCATACTGGACTCCAATTAAAATCTTTAGAAAAGATTTTAATTGCCCGAAGGGCAAGGAGTTCATATGAGACTTGTTTTGTGATTTC
>JABLTO010086899.1_pt1 | contig 11909 bp, 15 predicted proteins | sample 7160091 | NCBI WGS metagenome assembly JABLTO01 (sample SAMN14651225, study PRJNA627086) | human gut metagenome | isolation source: feces | host: Homo sapiens
ATCAACAACCTCGCCTAATACTCGCTTATCCAAATCTGGACTTGCATAATTCTTTGGAAGCACATTTTTAAGAGTTGTATTTTCCTTTTCAATAGTTCTCATTGCATCGTCTATAACAGTGCCGATTTCTGGAGTATGTGCTGCAGAAGCAATTTTGCTCCAACGGGCATCCTCTGGTACAAAGAAAATATTATCTTCCGCATATGCATCCTTATCATCTTCAAAGCCATCCCCCTCTTCAACAAGCTGTTGATAGCGTTTTTCAAATGAACTTGATATGTAACGCAAAAAAATAAGTCCTACGATAACCTTTCTGTATTCTGCTGCCGGAATGTGTCCCCAAAGAACACAAGCCGCATCCCATATTTGTTTTTCAAAACCAATGTTAGCGTTATTTTGAACTGCCATTTATAAATTCCTTTCTATTAGTAACTTGCTATATTTATCTGCACATGCTTTTTCATTTTGCAATATCACTATCGTTCTATTTCCACAATATCATCAAAGCCACATTTCAATTCAACACAGATCCTTGCCAAAATATCTAACGATACTTGTTGGTCGTTGTTCATTTTTGTAAATGTACTTGGTGCTATCTGTGTTTTCTTTCTCAATTCAGTTTTCGTCATATCCCTATCAATTAACAATTTCCATAAAGGTTTATAAGTTATTTTTACTTGATTTTCTGACATGTTATTTCCTCCGATTATCACGTCAAATCGTCCTTTTATTTTTATTATATCATTAAATTTTCGCTTACACAATTATATTTTTTGAGTTCTCGAAATCCCTTGAAATCATACATATAATCATCGCTGGAAAAAGTCGAACAAAAGATTCATCTTCCTCTACCACTATTCTACATTCTGTCTTCCACCTTTTCCTTATCAGCATCTCTACTAAGATTTTCCTCGTAAATCCTCTGAAACTCTTCATAAAGCTCATCTCCATCCTACTTTATCCCCTATCTTTTCATCACATCCGAGAACTCCCTCATACCGCCACTTATATCAACATCCCTGTCAGCAACAATCTCCTCATTCTCCGACACCGCATGATAAGCTGTATGCAAATCTTCTTTCATAATGCCATCAGCAAGTTGCAACTGCCTCTTGAATATTCCGGCTTGGACGTCCATGCTGTCCGGTGATTAGGAAACCGATTGGCAAGTATATAGAATACAAGAAATCTCACCAATGAAAAGCTGGCTAACGCCCCGCAAAGCGGCTCTGGGCTTGACGTTGGCTCTATTTCTTATTATAAGTAATCAAGCCAATCAAAGGTGGTTTCTGTGTCCGGAATGTTGGTTTCCGCTACGCCGGAATCAAGGTTTCTTGACGCAAGAATATTCACCTCTTAATCTCCCTTTTTCCCGCTTCAACTCGTCCAGTTCTTCCACATGCCATATCTAATGACCCTCATTATTCCACCGGATAACAGAACCAGAATAGAACCAGAACAAAAGCAAAGAGACCAGAAATGCCCTGTTTCCAAGGCTTTCCAGTCTCTAAATGTGCCAAATTTTTTACTCAAACTCGGCTCCGTTGCACAAAAACTTAACGGAATTAATTAAGGTTTTGCTTACAATATGCCTTATTTTTATTTCTATTACATAATTTCCATTGTCTTTCTGATGAACTGTTGCCAGAATGTTGCCATATATATTATATCAAAAATATAAAATATGGTGAAGATTTTTATTAAGTAAATCATAACACTGTAATCAACCCAAAAGTTAATAATTGTACCTTTCAAATCACACTTACATTTTACATCTTTTGAACCTTTAAACATTTTGTTATTGTAAGTAATTTCCATCATATGGTCTACCCATCATCTTGCCAACCATATCACACACAACATCCGAATCCAACTCAACATTATCAATTGCCTGTAAATAATATTCAATATTATCTTTTGTAATACTATTAGCTCTTTTGCTCAACCCCATACATGCAATAAAAATTCCTTCATTAGAACAGTCGTATATATCTTTCTCATTTTTCTTACTATATTGCATATCAAAAGCATTTAAAAACTTACTAAACGTGGCATCTCCTAAAAAAGTGTTTACTTTATGAAAATAGATATATATAAGGTATTTCTTAAAATACTGTCTTTGTGCTACTTGATCTTCCTTCAGCATTCTCTCTATACCTTTAAAAAACATTCCAGAATATAATATTTCAAATATTTTTCTTCTATATTTATAATTATATCCCCTTTTAATGCCTAAAGAACGAATTAATTGCATTGGAATCGTTGAATATCCTCTCGATTCATCAAAAATGTTTTTTATGAAGCGATTCCCTGCTGAAAAAACGCATGTAATTTTTTTACTTCCTCTCTGATTTCTAATCTTATCTTTTAATATCTCCAGGATATATTTAGGCGAAAGAAATGAGTATGATTTTCGTTCATAATATGCCTTATCTTCAATTGAAATCAGTATCGAACATGCCTCATCCAATTTTTCATTAAATTTGATTTTATTTATCGGAAAATAAGTAAATATTTTATACATTTCTCCAAATGTATGTAAAACATATTTTTGTTGCAATGTAGCTGTTAATGTCCATACCATAAATAAAAATGATAGTATTTTTAAAATCATCTCTTGCTTATTTATGATGTCAGGTATCTTAATTCTCAGCATAAATAGAGCACAACACATTCCCCCGAAAGCATACTGCGAAAATGATATATAAATAAAATCAATTATCTTATATATTGGATTAACTAAAATTTTAAATTTTGTTTCATCCGATGTAAAAATTTCGATAAAGCAAAATAAAGATAATACTAGTAACGCTATCGCTAATTTAACTCCTATTATATCTAATACTGTTAAAGCGTAAACACTAATATAAATAATTGCCATTCTCTGATATTCTTTTAAATCAGAGTAATTATAAATAGCAATCATTGCAAAGAAAAAAACAAAAATAATATTTTCGTTAAATAATGTTTCCATTTTATCGTTAGTAGAATTCCCTCCCCAAAAATTTCTATTTATAATCAATATTGTCAAAAACAGCCAATATGTAATTCTAACATAATTGTCTCCTCTTTTTCTTAAAACAAAAACTATTCATTATTATATATTATAGTGGAGAAATATAGACTTTAACATCCAAATTATCATTACTAAGGTTTTCCAAATCATGAATTAATCCATACGGATTTTTCAAGAAGCTTTCCTTGTCATATATAAAGCAAATTAATTTCTTACATTTTTCCTTATAACGAGCAACATCAATAATAAGTTCCTCTCCTACCTCTTTATCTTTTAGTCCCGTTCTCGTCATTTTTGTCTCTATATACATATCATATTTAGGTAAATAAAAATCTGTACGAGAATTTCCCCCTGCATAACTCGGAACATAATCTTCAGGTCTTATATCATCCACAAAAATGCGTAATATTCCTTCCAACAAGTCTTGAACATCATATTCATCTTTAATTTCTATCGTCTCTCTATCCCCATGTCTATTTAATATCGAACGAGTACATCTGTGAAAATTTGTAAATATTTTATCAAAAACATCATCAATACTCTCTGTTGAATTAATAACCGGAAGCTCTTTTATTGCATTTAAAATGCTTATCAATATATCAAAATTTTTATCATCATTTCCATTTGCTCTCTCAGCTACTTTGGTGAAATATTCAGTTTGAGGGTCATTTGGGTACAAATGCTGTAAATATCTTGTACAAATCATAAGCCATTTCTGGTAGTCTTCTCCAGATATGTATTTTCCTCCATATCCATCTTTAATACACGCTTTTTTTACTATATAGCCATTCTCAATCAATTCATCTACTGTAGGCACTATCTTCTTCCTCCCTTTCATTTTTCATTTACACAATATGCCATTATATAGTTTTTCTCAATCCATATTTTTTTCTTTCTTTCAACAATCATAGAGGATAATAATTAAACTTTTCTAATATTTTACACAAAATATCTTTTTCTTCTTCATCAAAATCTTTTATCCAATCATCAAACTTATCCATAGCAAAATTTATGCGATCATCAAGTTCATTTTCAGCCCATTTCTCTACGCATTTTATAAATACATCATTTATATTCATCTAAAGCAACTCCATATCCTAATACACTTCCACTATTCCATTATTCAAGCAATATTTTCATCAACGAATCATTTTTACACTTTTTAATAATTATAACATCTACATATCCTATATAAAAGTTGATTATTTAATTCTGCCTTTTTAGATAATTTTTTTCTAAAGCACTATCAAATTAATTCCTTATATATTACATATTTTCTTTTCACACAATCATATTATTCCACCTGATAACAGAACCAGAACAAAAGCAAAGAGACCGGAAATGCCCTGTTTTCAAGGCTTTCCAGTCTCTAAATATGCCAAATTTTTTATTCAAACTCGCAAAGTTCTATCTGCTTTGTAGTGTTTCTCTGGTATTCCGTTCTTGAAACCGTTCGTTTTTGAACTGTTTTGTATGAATTCGCTATGTTTTCATCTGATTGTATTGTCATTTTATTGTCAACAATATGCTATATATCAAGATCAACTAATAATCATCTACTATCTATACAAGAAATTCTATTTAAAAGTTATTATTCATTTTTCTCCACCGGAAATGTAACTTGCCATTCCCCTTCTATCGGTGCATTGTTACATGTCCAAAATTCTCCCCATATTTCATAGTTAACAAGTTCTTCTGCAGATACTTCAAAAACAAACTCCTCATAACTATTCACATGACTCTGATCCCAAAATGCAACACTTGATTGACAATTAACTACTTTTCCATCTTCGTTTTTCAAATATACATAACCATGATTATCTGTATTAAGAATATCGCTAAATCTAACTTGAATATGCAACTTCCCTTCTACGATTCCATATCCAGTAACAGCTACCCCTTTTTTGAGAATAATAGCATTTGCTTCGTCAGGTTTAATAAATAACATATTATCCCCATCAATGGATTCAGACTCCGAATCACTACCTCCTCTGATATCTGGTTCCTCTAGAAACTCTGTTATAGAATACACGTTGTTTGTATCTATTTTTTCAATTTTAAAATTATTGTGTTCTTTTTTGCTGAGCAACTGATTTACAGAAAACGTAATTTTATCACCTGGAAGCAATATATGGTCTGTTTGCTCAATTGTTAACATGAATGTTGCCGTATTCGTACCAGCATCATAACTAACAAGAGAACATCCTCCACTTTGATCATACGGAGTGCAAATACTATAACTATCAAAAAGATCAGTTGTTTCATCTAGTCTTTTAGCAATCTTATCATGCATTGACAACAAAATGGTTGTTTTTTCGCCATTTACTTCCGCTGCAACTACTGTCATTTCAATGCCATTATCCTCACACGAAACATTAATCGGCTTAAGTTTTTGAGCTATTGATGGAGAAATCGAATAAAGAAGTTCATGTGCAAAATCATTGCCGGCAAATGCCAATATAGGCACTGTCCCGCATAAACACAAACATAAACACGCTGCAATTGCTATCCTTCTTTTAACATGAATTATTTTTTTCTTTTGATGAAATTCAAATTCTGACTGAATGATTAAATCATTTTCTATCTCACTCATACTTTGCAATAATTCTTTTCCATTCATAAAAAATATCCCTCCTTTGTTAAATAGACTCGAAGGTCTTTTCGCATACGATAAAGCATAATTTTCACTTTACTTTCCGAATATCCAAAACGCTTTGCAACCGACAAAACAGTATCACAATAATAGTATCTATGCATAAAAATTATTCTCTTTTCTTTAGGCTGTTTGCGAAGAAATGTACTGATTACCCTGCCTATCTCAACTCCATCAACATAGCTTTCAACATCATTCACCGCTGGAATACACTGTTCCATTTCACTAGATAGCTCTACAATATATGCTCTGCGCTTCAATCGATTTTTCTCTATGCATTTATTAATAGATATATTACGAATGATTTTTGACAAAAATGCTATAAGATACGTTCTGGGTTCATTTGGTGGAATTCTATTCCATGCTTCGAGGTATGTATCATTTTCACACTCCTCAGCAGTTAAAATATCTGCAGTAATTCGTTGCGAAATCGAACGTAATCTGCAACCATACTTTTCAGCAGTATGAATAATTGCAGATTCATCTTTCTTCAAAAATAATTCCACGATTTCATCATCGTCCACTCTAACAACCTCCTTCCTGATTATATTTAATACCTTCATACTTCATAGCAATAATTTATGCCATCTAGTTACACTTTTCAAATAAATTTTCAGACAAGTTTTCAGACCATATAAAAGCAGCTATAAAAAACTGTCTGCTTACTTATATTACACTATTTATTCTCCTCTCTTTTATTTCTTTCTGTATAAAATCTACTCTCTCTAATTTATACTTCAAAAATCAACATCTAAACCGTACTTTCTAAACATAGATTTGATTTCTTCGACTCCCTTTATCTCCCCTCTCTATCTGTACGTCTCTTCTTACCTTTTTGCTTTGCATTTACCTGTTCCAAATGCTTTGCCACTTCTATTGCTTCCTTGACCTTATTTTCTCCCAAAACAGCTACAACACGATCCATATCATATGCCACATTTAACAAAGCTACATTCTCTTTCTTTATAACAGATATTTCCTCTCTCAACCGATCTACACGATTTTCAAGATCTATGTTTCGATCTGACAGCTTTTGATTTTTGTTTTTCAAATCCAAATACTTGCTATATAATGCCTGTATCATATTCGCAACTTTTTTCACCAAAGGAAATATTCTCTTCCGATAAGATTTTGCTGACTCTAAAGTTCCGGCTTCTGGCAGCCATTCTTCCGGATAATATCCATACTCACGTGCATGTGAGTCAACAAGTCCAGCTTTTGAATTTAGTGCAGAAAATCGTTTCTCTAACACTTCTGTCTTTTTAATTACTGCATCTCTCTCTTTTTCTGCTTGCGCTTTTTCCTTTTGGATCTCATCCACACATTCACTGATATCATGCAAATCATGTTCCAATAAATTCTTATGTTCCGTTAATTCTTCTACTTCCTGTTCTCGAACCTTTTTCTTGTAATCCAATACAGAAAGATGTTGTTCATGAGTTCCTTTCTGATCCCATTCTATCTCATTTTCTCTCATGACCATAGCTAATTTTTGCTTTTCCGATTGCACCCATTGATTTAGCTCCGTCTCACTTCTGGAACCGCCTTTAAATCCTAATGACGATAAAGCTTGTTTTAAAGATACTCTTGTATCAAGTCCTCGCTTACTTCCTGTAACATAAGGAATAAAATCAATATGTAGATGTGGTGTTGCTTCATCTAAATGTAGATGTGCAGCAAATACTCGCAACGTAGGATTCCGTTCTTGAAATCCTTTCATGTATTCATCTAATATCTTTGCAGCAAGTTGTCCTTCCATCGTTTCTGATCCCATATTATCTTTATCACCGATCTGAAGGATAACCTCATGAAATAATTTTTCTTGTTTTCCAGAACGTATCTTTTCATAGTAATCATCGATCTTACGATCTTTCCGAGTCTGCTTATCGTTGTAACGCTTCAAGGCATCATCAAACAATTCATGATATACATCTTTGATATCTTCATTACAATATTCAACATTCCAATGGGTTCTATTCGGATCCGTATTCTTTGCATGAAATTTTCTACTATTATGGTTCAGGGAGCCTTTCCCTGTCATAAAACTAATTGTCCTCTTCAATAAATCTCCTTTCCTTCATTTTAAAACGCCAGATATGGCGATCATGTTTTGTTACTTTTGTCAAAAGTAACGCAAAAGCACTTTCGACAGCCTAACGTCCATCAAAAGTACCCTTGCGCCCTGCCGGGAGCTTTCAAATCAGCCAGTACTGTATCGGCTACACCCTACAGCAATTCTCCTTGTTTGATATTCACAGGTGCGTGCCACGCTCCTGTTCTATATTCCCCAAACAAACATCACCATCGATAACTAGCTGACACTCCACGCTTATCTAAATATTCCTGTCGTGCTTTCTCCTGCTCTTCCTCAGAAGGAGCAGTCTTATACTTCGTATAGAGTTCATGTCTGACTAATGCATCCAATTTTTCTTCCAAGCCATTTCGAATATCTTCTTCATACTGATCATCTGAACCCAAATGATAAAAGATCAATTTTCGAAACAGTTCATAATCAATCTGTACTTTTTTCATCACTTCACTCCTTTTTAATCAAGGTGGCAAGATTCCCTATTCTTTAAGCTATGGTAATCTTGCCATCTTCCTTTACTCTTCTTGTAACATCCAGAACCATTTATTTCCTATCTTCACAGAATCAATCTGTAATTCCTTCTTCGCATTCCAAAGTGTTTTCTTTTTAATTCCTCGTTCTTCTGCTTCTTCCGCTATTTTTGCCTGTTCCATTGATCCATTTGCTAAGATCTCTTTTAAAAAATCTTTCGCACTTCGGATTTTTTGCCCTCGTCCATCACCAGACAATAAGTCATCTGCACTGATGTCATATTTTCCAATCCAATGAAATCCTTTTTCTTTGTCTAATCGAAAGGCGATAGCATCTCCTTCCGGAGCAAGAGAACTCTTTACATGACAGATCACTCGGATTTCCGGTTCATCTTTCACTCTTCCAACAATCAACACGCTTCTTGCTGCCGCTTGAAAGTCAATAGAACCCAATCCACGATAGGATGATTTTCCATTACTATTCTTATTCATATGACCGATCAGAATAATGGCACATTGATATTTCTCTGCTAATACAGAAATTCTTTTCATCAATGGACGAATCTCATTTGCCCTATGCATATCAACACCAGCCCCTAGAAAGCCTTGAATTGGATCTAATACTACAAGTCTTGCTTTCGTCTGTATAATCGCCTCCTCCAGCCTTGCATCTACCATGGTTAATGGCTGATCCTGGTCATCAATTACCAAGACTCTGGAACAATCTGCCCCTGCCGCTAACAATCTCGGTTTGATCGTATCGCCCAATCCATCTTCAGCTGTTTGATAAATCACATTGATTGGCTCTACACCTGCCTCTTCGGATTTCCCTTCGCTTGTTTCACTTAATATTGCTTCTCCTTTTGTTAACTTTGCAATAATCTGCAACACCACGGTGGTTTTCCCCTCTCCAGGATCTCCCTGAATAATGGTGACCTTCCCGTATGGTATGAAGGGATAAAAGAGCCATTCGATTTCTTCCACTTCAACCTGATCCATGTGGATCAATTTCAGGCATGGTTCTGCCTTTTTTACTTCTCTATAATTATCTTCCATTTCCACCTCCTGCCCAACCGGGCAAGTCCCTGGCAAACAGAATTTAACAATTGTTGCAACAACAATTTTGTGATATACTCAAGTTGTTAGGATGGTATATCAGTTATTCTGATAATCAAGGAACTTGCTCAGATTATTTCTGGGCTTTTTCTTTTTTCCTTCTTTCATAGTTTCTTTCTTCTGCAAATGCATTTAATATCTCCAACATTGTTCGAATAGGTGTAAACAACTCTTCATCGGCATCCTCTAATATAGTTAACCTTTTCAGTTCCTCTTCAATCCCTCGAAGCTGTTTTCTAAACTGTACTAACATCAATGGATTTCCTACTGCTGTGACTTTTTGATGTAAAACGCTTTCAATGATATATTCTTGTCTCGTCTGGTATCCACAAAGTTTTACTCTTAAATCCAGCTCTTCATTTTCTTCCGGAGACATTCGAAACGCTATAGTTACATTACGCCACCGATTCTTGTTATCCCTATTTTTTTCACTCATCTAGATATTCCTCTCTTTCCTGATTTAGATTTTCCGCCATCTCTGTTTGGATTGTCGGGAATAAATGCGCATATCGATATGTGATTTCCACACTTTCATGCCCTACCCTTTCTCCAATTGCCACCGCAGAATACCCCATATTGATCAACAATGACACGTGAGAATGTCGTAAATCATGGATTCGTATTCTCTTCACTCCTGACAACTTCACACCTCGATCCATTTCATGATGAAGATAGCTTTTTGAAATTTGGAATATCCTGTCATTTTCATTTAAACCATACAGCATTCCTATATACGATTCTAATTCTTCGCTTAAAAATTCCGGCATGGTGATCATACGATTACTCTTCACAGTCTTTGGATCTGTAATAATATCCTTCCCCTCTAATCTTTGATAAGATTTATTGATCCGGATAGTACACGCCTGAAAATCGAAATCTGCCGGTGTCAGTGCTAACAACTCTCCCATACGCACTCCACACCAATATAGAATTTCAAATGCATAAAAGGAGATTGGCTTATCCGCCACCGCTTCAATGAACTTCATATACTCTTCTTTTGTCCAGAAAAGCATCTCTTTTGTTCTTTCTTTTCCCATAGATCCTGCCTTGCGTGCAGCATTGCTTTTCAAATCATAGAAATTAACTGCATGATTCAAAATTGCACTCAGCTGATTATGGATGGTCTTTAGATAGACCTGTGAATAGCCTTCTCCTTGTTTATTTCGATAGTTCATCATGGTGTTCTGCCACTGTCGAATATCGGAAGGTTTTATTTCCTGCAACTTCTTTTTCGAAAAATATGGGAGAATCTTTTTTTCTACAATATGCTTTTTCGTCAGCCAGGTATTATATTTGATTCTGGATTTGATATCATTCAGATAAAGATCTACAAAATCTTCAAAATACATATCCAGACTCAAATTCTCCTTTAATTTAAACGCTCTTTCCCATTCCTGGGCATCACATTTGCGTTTAAATCCCCTTTTCGTCTTCTGCTTTCTTACGCCGGTCCAGTCCTTATAATAGGTTCTTACCTCGTAAGTATTTGACTTTTGGTTTTTGATTACTGTCAAAACATCACCTCCTGCTATTTCATTTCGTTCATACCGTAAACTCGTTCTTCAAAATATTTACGGCTGATTTTTCCTTTGACAACAACGAAACCTTTTTGCTCCAATTCAGCATTTAACTGACGGATCAAACGATACGCATAGGAATCAGATACTTCTAATTCTTTCGCTACTTCTTTTGCTGATATAAATAATTTACTAGCCATCTATATCCCTCCTTTCTTTTTTCAGTTCATTATCGAACGGTGTATATGCATCATAACATTTCATTTCCGTACTGTCAATAGAATAATTTCAAAAATGAACGGTTTATTTTTATATTTCATTTTTGAACTGTTTATGCTATACTTTTAAGTAACAATCAGCAAAGGAGTGTTTTCTTATGACAGTAGGTGAGAAAATAAGAAAATTCCGGATCGATCAAGGATATACACAGAAAGAATTGGCAATCATGTCCGGCTTGAGCGAATCGGCAATTAGAAATTATGAACTTGGGAATCGTTTTCCATCATCAGAACAATTGGAAAAAATAGCAAACTCATTAAAGATCAGTCCATACGCCATGTCTGATCCAAACTTTGATACTTATGTTAGTGTCATGCACGCATTATTTGCTTTAGAGGATCAATATGGTCTGCACGCCTACCGGGATGAATCCGGCGTACCACAACTCATGTTTAAAGACAAAGGACATGATTCTTTAAATATGCTGGATAATATTGGAGCATGGGCTGATATGTACCAGAAATTCAGAAATGAAGAGATTACAGAAAAAGATTATTTAGACTGGAAAAGTCAATTCCCAGCTAAATAAAAAGAAATTATTTACAATAATATTAAAAAAGTATTGTCATTTGATTGTCAACGGACATAGAAAGAGCCAAGAAAGCCCGTAAAATAGGCATTTCTTGGCTCTAATATATTATTCAAACTCCAGACAGACAGTATGGAGTATAAAACAAAATCGTTGATTTTAAGCCATTTTTAGGCAATATAAGTAACTATAAAACCATATAAAAATATTAAAAAATGCAATTTTAATGCAATGAGGTGC
>JABLTO010059629.1_pt1 | contig 11905 bp, 16 predicted proteins | sample 7160091 | NCBI WGS metagenome assembly JABLTO01 (sample SAMN14651225, study PRJNA627086) | human gut metagenome | isolation source: feces | host: Homo sapiens
AGATAGCCATCTTCATAACGAAAACAATTATGATTCCGGGTATTGGGCAACAGCCATAATTGAAATGGAGAACTTCGCTTTCTTTAATGGAGCCATAAGGTTCTTATTTATGAATGAGGATGGAACTGTGGACTGGTCCTTCTTCCCTATCAAGGCAAAATACGCAACTCTTATGTTCAATGAAAAAGGATTGAATCCCGATCATTGTAAAGAAGCAAAAGCAAATCGTATAATAATTTCCCATTGTAATGACTGGGGGGCGCAAATTGAATCTTGGACCCGAAATAATAAATACATCTTCAGCTATGACTCGGAGACATGGCGGAACAATATACTTCTGAAAAAAGGCAATCACGACTATTCTTTACTATATGATTTTCCCGTTCACAAACTATTGACCGGAAATGACATCAATTATACTGCTATAATTGATACTGATTACAATCGCCAGCTTGCTTTCAGTCGTTTGATTCTCACAGATGTCATTGGCAAAGTGTTAGAATGGAAAAAATCTGACAGATATTACATCAGAAAAACCTATGATAATCTTTGTCTATATCCAAGCAGCGAAGGTGTCATATTGACATTACTCAACAGAGACAACGTGTTGTCGGAATTAATACACCGTAATCTTATTTCCCTGGATTGGAACAGAACCCTTGACACCGAACATTCACCAATGTTTATAGGCTGGGAAATATTCTTCTATTATAATTATCAATCTGAAAATTATCAATTTCAATGGTGCCACTGTAATACCGTTTATATGTGCAAGGACTCACAGCGTTTGGTTGATTGCGATACAAGATATAATCGGGAGGACTTCTCTATCGACGGCAATCTAAGCTGCGAAGAAATTATAGCAAGAATGGATTCCTGTATTCACGAATATCAGCAAATAGAAACCGATATCAGGAGTCTTTAAAACCGACGTTCGGTTGTAATGCAAACAGGACAACTACTGTGACTTCAATGTAAACCGGCGGTAAAAGATACAACTCCGCTACGCAAAGTTTTTGCGTAGCGGAGTCAATAATGATTACTTGCTCATTACGGCATCAAGATAGCTGCTCGAAAGTTTATCAGCTGATGCCTATGGCTTCTTGCATGATTCTTTTGGCGCGGGCCTCGATCATTGAGCTCCAGAGACGGGAATCCTGGAGTTTGGCCATAGGGATGTACTGGTGGAAGCGTGCGAAAAACTCCATCGGTTTTTCAATATTCCAGTTCGTGATAACTTCGTTCCAGTCTGCCTTGTCAGCGAACTTTTCGAGGAGAGCCCAGTCGTTATAGAAGCAGTCTCGATTTGAGATAGCCTTCCAGTCCCAGCGGTTGGCAAACTTCCGGAGGGTAACCTCATTGATGAGGTGTTCGGGACAATACCGTGAAAAGTCGATCCAGTTTAAGCGATTGGCATACTTAGTAATACCGTCGAGAGTCCAGATGATATTACTGTTTTCACTTATCTCTTCCCAATCAAGCTTGTCGGCATACTTTTCAAGCATCTCCATGCTGAACGATTCGTGATCGGAAATCTCTTTCCATGCCTCGGTTTCGAGGACTGAGTTAAGAAACTCATTGTTTGCAATAGGTTCCATATCGTGTTGTTTTTAGTGTTTTTTTGCTTTGGCACAGGGCTAAAGCATTTGTTCACTGCAAAATTAGCCCCGTGGTGTGTCAAACCGCGATACAGGATGAAAGGATTTTTCAATCCCACCATTTTTTCATATTATGGTCAAGATATTGCCAGAGAATCCTATAGGCTTTTTTCTTACGAAGATCCTTAAGGTGAATCTCAAGAAAATCATCGTTCATGATTGTCATTCCATATCTTTCGGCATTCGCGGTATTGACATAAATCCCCGCCATCTCCGGATAGTCTTCCGAGGCAATTTCAAGAAGTCTGCAACATAATTTCATTCGCCGGACATCTTCGCGCCAACCGACATGCCGCTGAACATATTTCCAATAGCCTATATTGTATTCAAGCTTCTTTTTAAGAACAGTAAGATTCCATGACCAGCTGATGGCTGAATCATTGATTATGACATCTCTCCAATATCTCAATCGTTTGCGATTGAGGCTGGGAGTTTCTATCCTTCCTTGCATCTCTCTACTCCTGATGTCATTCAGATGATTCGGATGAAAATCGAGAAATGAATAATTGTCGAAACGGTTAAGTATCGCAATCGCTTTATCAACATTGGCATCCGAAAGTCCCTTTACCGGATTGACCCGAATAAGATATGGCTTTTGTTCATCAACGTAGGTGTCCTCATCGTCAAGAATTACATAAGGGATATATTTCCCGAATGCAAAACTTTTTACGCCCGAACTACGATTGTCATCAGCCACTTCCCGGGACATGATTCTGAATATCTCATCGGGCAAGCCTCTCTCCTCCCACATTTCATATAGAGTGTCTGTATCATGAATGAAGCGCCAAGATGAAATAATGACGATCTCCGCTTTTGTTTCATCAGCCAATCGTTTCAGGCGTGCAACTGCTTCCGGATCAAAAAGCGGCCCATACTTGTCTTTACGCTCTTTTCCCGCAACGACCAATTGTGCCTGATATTGTTCAGTGTTCAGAACTCCATCAAAATCCAGAAAGATATATTTCTCCATGCCTTTGCTGCCATAATAAGGACCTGAACCCAATTCATCGAGCCACTCCTCGAAATCTTCGCTAAACTGCGCAGCGGTCTTAAACCCATACATCGATGACCAATAAAGTAGATGTGCGGCTATTTCCGACACATCTCCGCCGAATCCTTCATACAGATTCACCTCCCGGTCAATCAGTTCTTCTTGTGGCTCGAGTGTTCCCGATGCCTTTATTTCTCCCAAGCCGTCATAAATAAGGGTTATTTGTTCACTCGTTTTGATTGCGGGCAATAGCTTCACGGACTCATACAACCGCTGATAGGTTGTCTTTATATCGTCCGATTCCTGATATTGATTCTGCAAATGAGCCCAAATCTGCTCAAAAGAACTTTGATTGATGTAATCTCTGTATGTCATGCTGTTTTTTCTGCAAAATAACACCCAAGCTGGCGCATTCTTCGATACAACTTGACGCTGATTGACAATAACAATTAATTTCCTCGTTTATTCTTCCAAGGCTTGACGCTTTCGGTGGGACGCCATTCATCGTTCAGACTAATCGCTGCAAAATATCTGATGAAAGCGATAGTTGGTAAGTTGTAATCGTTCATAGTTCTGATTTTTCGGCAAAGGTAGTCCTCAGGTGTTCTGTTTAGTAATACACCTCAAATAAAATAAAAAAAGCAGCGAAAAATCGCTGCTTTAATGAATCTGATAAATCGAGTTTATCTATTGATTTCTTTCCATTCGGAAGATTTATCACGGGCGTTGTTAAAAATGTGACAATGTCCTTCAATCTTTAAAGATTTGTATAGATTGATAAAATCGACGAGACCATCTATCTTGGAAATGACATCAGGTTGGGATGGGCCCATATATCGGCATTCATCGGTTGGGGTGAGTTGCAACGAAAGTATGAAGAAGGCATAAGTCTTGCTCACGCGATATTTTCCACTCCAACCAGCCTTGATGAGGGCAGATTCAACTTGCGAAGCAAACTCGGACAACTGACGTTCTTCTTCCTCTTTTCGCTGCTTTTTAATACGTTCCTCAACTTCACGCTGCCTTTCTTCTTCACGGCGTCGTTGCGCTTCTTGCTGAAGTTCGATTGGAGCATTCGTAAGGGCAATTTTATATATTTCCGGAGTCTTAAGTAGCCCTTCCTTAAAAACTTCCGTCTCGGCATAGAATGCATCACAATCTAGTATAAAGTAAGTGTAACTGCCAGGAACGGAAATAGTTATTGTTGCGAAGTCAAAAAGCAGTGACTCCTGCAATTCGGTCAGTTCATTCAAATATTCGATGACTTCGTCTTTTGACATTCCATCGATTTCGTCGGTAGAAAAATCGTTGAATTTATCCGCAAATACAGTTTCGGATGATTCACGGTCTATTTCAATGCCAAATTCCGGTACACTGGGTAAAGAAATATTGATACCTCCGTCCTCATAACTTACAGATGCGACATCGCCAAGCTCGCGCATAATATGCTCAACAAGATTCGCCCATTGTGCTTCATCCACACGGGGATACTCGTCCAATACCTTCCTGCGGTCATCATTGTCATCAATGTCATCAACGTCAAACTCGTCGATAGTAAAATCATCCACTATCGGCATCCAAAGCTGCATAAGTGCCTCACCGACTTTTGCTTTTGCTTCTAATTCAGGTTCCATGGCAAAATCTATTTCTTGTAGAGTTCAGGAGCAATTGTTTTGATTCTTTCTATGGCAACAGCTTGAGCATCACTTCTTCTTGCAGAAGGATGGGGTATCCCTATTACTTTCGCTATCTTATCGCCAATTTTGATAGTACCACAAGGAAAACCATAGTTTCCCGGAGTCCACATAAATTCGGCCGGCAAATATTTGAATACATGATTAATCGCCGGGAAACCAATCGTATTGAATAATTCCTGAACAGTCATAATTTCAATGCGTATTTACAATTACTGCAATAACCTTATCAGATTTCGGAGTCCGTTCCTTGTTTCCGACTAAAGTCAGGTGATTTTTCCGGAGCATCCAATGCCATAATCAAGGGCGATATATTTATTCGTGTAACCATACCTCCTGAAGCGGTGAAAATATATCATTTCTCTTTTACTTCGTCAAAAATAGGTTTTATTAGAGAATTGTTGTCACCACCCTCCAAGTTTGCCCGCTGCATTCTCCAAAGCCGTCTTCAAAACCTCTTCATCCAAGACGAAGGGTTTACGGTTAGCGCGATTGGCAGCCATGATGCGTTTCTCTTCCTCAGTTGGCTCCGGAAGATCGACCATAAATACTCGGCTTGACCCCGATTTTCCGCCTTTGACGTGATTTGCCCATAATTCAGCCATAAGATTTCGGACACCCTCGGGCGATTTGATTCTTTCGATTTTCATCATATACTTTGTTTTCTCGCAAAGTTATATCCCAGGTGTCCCGTTTCTCAATACACATCAGTTTTTATGCAAAATATTAGACTTATGCAGACGGTATGAATATTAAATGTCCGCCTGTTAGAACTGCACCCCAAATGTTTTTTGACTAACATTTGGGGTGCAGTTGATTTGGAATCGGTTCGGTATGTTTCTGGGGAATCAGAAGTGGGCGACGAATTCGAGTACTATCTTGTTTTGCTCCGATATCGAAGGGACGATATCTTTATGGTAGAAATACTGTTCGTAGTTCAGACGGATATCGGCTTGAAGTGCGCCTTTTCCCATACTTAGAGTCAATCCACCTGTCAGCCGTTGACGTTCGGGATCATCGGCTTTAAGAATTCCGTCAGCATCTTTCGTTCCATTGCTGTGGTCCGACATATAGTCATAACGGCCTAAAAAGGATAAGGCCAAATTGTTTCTCTTGAGTGGAAGCCGATAGGCGGCGAATGCATCCACGGCATTGACGGGATTGAAAGCCCTGTGTGAGTAATGTTTGCGCAAATACTCCGCCTCTATATGCCAGCGGGAATTTTCCCAATAAACGCCTCCGTCGTACATATAAGTATTGACATCCGACCCTCCGGCTTTCTGACAACTCAGCACGATATTCAACTGTCGCCACAGGTTGATCTGCGATTTGAATGAGAAATTATAATTTGAAGTCCAAAAGTGTTTCTGATTGGTCAGTCCCGACCCATTGAAGATGCCGCCTTCCAAAGTTACAGGTGTTTCGGAGCCGACAGTCCACGATGCGGCTGCACCGACATCCCTGACGTTTCCAACCTGTTTGGCTATGAAAGAACGGTTGGCGAAATACTGGAGATGCGGCGAACGATGCGCATCGATAGAAAAGGGCACACGCATCTGACCGAATGTAAATTTTAACCGCTCCTTCGGCTGAAGCCGCACGTAAGCATCAAGCATTTTGATCTGACCTTCATCCGACAGGTCTATTTCAGCCTTATATCGTACAATCGGTATGATTTTTCCTTCCACACTCATGCGGGCATTTCTTATCTCGAAACGGCCTTTACCTATGGTCGGTTCATATTCGTATTTTGCCCGTATTGTGCCATGAATTTCAGGAATATAGGGATTTTCAGTTTCCTGCGCATGTATTGACGCAGGCAAAAAGGCTAATAAGCCCAGAATCATCAAAACTGTTTTTTCCATTGCAATTAATGTTTATCGTGTATGAGTCTTCTCATATATAATTTCACCGGGTGTCGCTGTTTCGTGTCCCACGCAGACTGCATAGATAATTCCGGCAACGACAGCCACGATGTATATCCAAAGTGAAAATTCTTTTACCTTATTTATAGCCTTCGAAATGTGCATTGATTAACTTTTTGATTTGATACCGCAAATTTATCTTCAGATCATTTCATGAATATTTCATAAAAGCTAATAATTTGTTGCAACCCCAAATTGCATAACTGCATGAGAATACAGAACCGCAGGGAATCTGCGGTTCTATAATCATGGCATTGATATTAAGACAGAGGTTTTGACTATCTCACTGTCATGTGATAGTGAGTATTCTTTATCTGATAAATATTTTTCTCGTTCTTACGCTTGAATCTGCATATTTTTGCTGTATAATATAAAAAACGGATGATGGGTTTTCAACAGGAACACCTGATAATGTCCAATATTTCGTTTCGATAACAACTCCTTGCTCCGTAGTGACAGGCGTTATACCCGAGTTTTCATGCTGTTTTGTATTTGAAAACACCCATTTCAACCTGTTTTCGGTATAGCTTTTTATACAAGTATCCTCATGTGACCAACCATCCTCGACTTCAAAGAGATATTTAGCTCCCCTCCCTTCAAGTTGTAAAGCGAAATCCGTTACATTCTCTATTTCCATTATCCTGTCATCAGTACCCATAACTGTAAATAAGGGCGTTTGCGCAACATGATACACATCACATTTTGACGGATCGCCGGCTACAGGCATTGCGGCAGAGAATACACCGGGGTATTTTGACACCATTGTCCAAGTGCCGGTACCACCCATAGACCCTCCGAAGATATATACATCATTTATACCGTTGAAGGCATCCCTTCTGTCTTCGATCAAATTTCTTATCACCTCTGTCATTCTAACTTCCCATAATTCGCCGGCCGGACATTGAGGGACTATAAATACCGCACTGAGATTATTTTTCGAGAGGTACTGTGAGATAGAGTCAATCCCCGGCTCTTCCATTTGCTTTGTGTTGTCACTCCCTCTGCTTGTGCCGCCGTGCAGATAAATAACCATTCTTGTCGGAGAATCATTTTGATTGATGACCGCCTGCCTGTATGGGATAACAAACCGTTGAAAACGATATAGCTCAAAAGAGAAAGACACTTCTCCGGACTGTCTCTCATTTTGCGCGTAGAGATCCGTTCGCCATAGGATCGTAATTATCGCTAATATGGCGGCTAATTTTGAGGTCCGCATCATCTTCTCCTTGAATTACGACGTTCACTTAATCGTTTCATCATTTGATGCTCCAATTCATAGGCACGTTCAATTTGTTTGGAGGTAAGGAATTTGCTGTATTCTACATAATATTTCCTACGAATATTCAGGATTTTCTGACTATGGTCAAATCTGGCCTGTATGACACTGTCTGTTTGAGAATCAGTCATAGACCTATTCGGTTTTCCGGTTTGGCGCGGACCCAAAGCCCAGACTTCTCTCTGACATTTAAGGTAGGTGGTGATGAATTTTTCAGTTTCATCCGTAGAGAGCCGAAGCTCTTCCGCAATGTACTTCGCTTGCTTTTCCGCAAGTTGCTCGCGAGAGATACGTCCCCCATCTCTGCGTTGCTGTGCAGACACTGAACAAGTGAAAGCGAATATTGCAGTCACAAGCAGCATGATTCTGAACATGATTTTCATATCCCGATTATTTATTCGTTTATAAAAATATCATCTTTATATATTTCAAGTAAATATGTCTGGTCTGCCTCGGACAGATTGTCAAAAGCCTGTGCTATTTCCGCAAAATCAGTCTTATCATTTTTCGTGCCAGAACCTCCGACAATCATAAGAAGTGCAATAGTAGCTGCGACAACTACACTGCGATAGAATATCTTTAAGATATTTCGCTTGTTCTGCCGTTTTTGCACCTCAATCATAATCGTGTTCTCCAATTCGTCGAAAAAAGTATCCGGCACACGATACGGCATCTTCTTTCCTATTTTATCAAAATTATAACTTTCCATATATTAATCGTGAGTGTTCATATAATGGATAATCTTTTCTTTTGCGAGATGATAGTTAGCTTTTGCACTTGCCGTCGAAGAATCTGTGATTTGGGCGATAGTCACATAATCAAACTCATCATAATATCTGAGATTGAAGGTGAGCTGTTGTTTGGGGGGCAATGATAGAATAGCTTTCTGCAATTTCAAGGATTCAATATCTGAATAATCAAAATATTCATCGGCCATTATTCGTTTAGCCTCCGACTCCATATCGTCAAGTGAAAAAGTATGTTCCTTAGGCTTTTCGCGTATGCGGATGGCCTCGTTTGTAGCAATTTTAAAAATCCAAGCAGCCAACGACATTTCTTTTTTGAACTTTCCAAGATTTTTTGAATACTCTAAGGAAGGTTTCTTGCAAAGCGTCCTCCGCGTCCTGATGTGCAACGGTTATTCGTCTAATATGCCAATAAACCGGCGTCTTATAGATTTTCAGGAGCATACGAAATCCTGCCTCAGGATCAGTTCCAATGGTGTCAAGAATCTTGCTGTCAGACAAACTCTGCGTCATTTATGATTGAGAACCTACACTTTTAGATAAAATAGATTCTTTTTACCCGGCACAGGTTTAATCGGATTCAACACATCCTGTGAAAACAGGTTCAGTTCCGCCTCGGCCACTCTTTTCTTTAGTCCTGTCATTTTAGAATATTGCTTGACGCTCATATCGGGATGATCTCTGAGATAGGCAATAGCCATTTCGAGTCTGTCTCTTTTCGAAAGACGAGTAACAACGGTTGCGCTTTTTTCAGGAACGACCTTAATGACTGTCGTAATCCTCGGTGTGTAACGGTAACGCGGGCCATGATGATGGCGATGAGCACAGGCTGTACCACACAAGATAACGAGTGATGCGGCCAGGATTAGTATTCTGTTTTTTGCCATATAATATTGGATGTATTGTTTAACTTATGTAACCCTTTTTGTTAGGCTTACACATATAATACCTATCTGATTGACAAAAGTCAAATTGGAAAATAAATATAATAACCTGTTACTGCTTTGTGAGACTGCATACCGGCTTTATCCAGTGATAGCGAAAACTTTTTTCATAAACGGTATAATGCCGGCATATATCTGTCACCATACGTCACTCAGGACAGCAAAGGACTGGCATTTCAACTGACTTTCTGAGCGCGATCGAGATTCGGCAATCTTTTCTTTTTGGCCAAGGAAGTTTAAGATAATTGATTTATTGCTTAACTTTGCAGACAGAGATTGAATTTTGCCACAACGATATCCGCATGAAATCTACTACATTCAGATTTAAAAAGTTTGAGATGAACAATTCGGCGAGCGGCCTCAAAATAGGGACTGACGGAGTCCTTCTGGGAGCGTGGGCCGATGTCGGGGGTGGGAATCAAGTGTGGGATGTCGGATGCGGCACGGGGCTTATCGCCCTTATGCTCGCTCAACGCTATGACTGTCATTTTTCAGCCATAGAAATCGAACGAGACGCAGCCGATGAGGCGGAAGGGAATATAGCCCGTTCGCCTTGGAAGGAGCGGATAAAACTTATCCACGGAAATATTTCGGAAGTAGCCGCATCCCTCCCGGCCCCCGATTCAATTGTCAGCAATCCGCCTTATTACGCTTCGGGAAAATCCATCGAAGCAGGAAACCAAAAGCGTGACACCGCGCGCAGGGACAGCTCTCTCTGCTTCGCATCTCTGATAGCCCTTGCAAGCCTATATCTGCGCCCCGAGGGAAATCTGTTTCTCATCTCCCCTTTTGACAGGAAAGCCGATATAGAATGGGAAGCAACCCTACGCGGTCTTCATGTCAGGAAATGCACGCCCGTAATAACTAAAGAATCGGCAAAGCCATCCAGAATTCTCTGGCACATATCGCGTGTCAGCGGCCCGACTGTCACCGACCGACTTCTTGTCCGCGATGCGGCAGGAAATTATACCGATGAATTCAAAACACTTACTAAAGACTATTATCTGAATTTTTAGCAAAATCAATAACGTTTTCAAAATGACTTCCTATAGATCCGCCTCAATCAGTGAAAACATAAGATTCAACGTCGCCCCCCTGCAGCGCGGTTTATTGCTGGTTTTCATAACCATCCTGTGTTATATCGTCTCTGCTGTCATCTCGGCCATAATTCTCCACAAAGGGCTGACAGGCACGAGGGTATGTCTTACCACTATCACGCAGGACATAATCGTCTTCATTCTTCCGGCGCTGGCCACGGCGATGTTCATCACTCGCCGTCCGGCCGATTTTCTCTCAATCAGACGCAGCCCGGCGGCGGCGACAGTCGCTTTGGTCTGTCTGGCTCTTGTTCTGGCTATCCCGTTCATGAATCTCGTGATAAGCTGGAACGCCAACATTGTCTTTCCTGAATGGGCCGCAGACGCTGCCGAATGGATGCGGACTATGGAAGACGCAGCCAACGCCACACTCATGACAATTGTGGATGGCCAGTCAATAATGAGCCTTATCATTCTCATTCTGACCGTCGGTATTTTCGCCGGATTCTCCGAGGAGCTGTTTTTCCGCGGTTGCCTGCAAAGGCTAATGATAACGGCGCGAGTCAATCCCCACGTCGCTATATGGCTAACCGCCATACTCTTCAGCGCCATCCACATGCAGTTTTTCGGATTTGTCCCCCGCATGCTCCTGGGGGCTCTCTTCGGCTACCTCGCCTGGTGGAGCGGCAGTGTGTGGACAGCCGTGGCAGCACATATTTTCAATAATATCCTGGCGGCTGTCACAATGTGGATGAAAGCGCGCGACGCATCCTCTGAGATCGTCAGGCTGGAGAGTTTCGGCGCCAATGACATTCTCGCGGCGGCTGTCAGCCTTCTTCTCACCCTTATGGCTCTGTTCGTCATCTATCAGCTGTGTCAGCGGAAGAGATAAGCGACTTGCGTAACGAAGTAAAAAGCGGGCGCGTGTCGATTGACATGCGCCCGCCGGTATTTCTTGGACTTTTATCGGGAATCAAACGTAACCGCGGATAATGCCGCGTTTCGAATTCCTGACAAAAAGAATGATCTCATCGCGTTCCCTGGTGGCCGGAAGCTCCGCTTCTATGCGTTCAACAGCATCGGAATTATTCAGACCGCTCAAATAGAGATAACGGTATATTTCCTGAATCTGCTGGATGGTCTCATTGGAGAATCCACGCCGGCGCAATCCGATGGAGTTGATACCGGTATATGCTATGGGTTCACGGGCGGCTTTCACGTAGGGAGGCACATCTTTATTGATCAGAGCGCCGCCCTGAATCATCACGTGAGGTCCGAGATGACAGAACTGATGAACAAGAGTACCGCCACCGATCACAGCGAAATTATCGACCACAACTTCACCGGCGAGCTGCGTGGCGTTCGACATAATTACATTATCGCCGACCTTGCAGTCATGGGCAACATGGCAATATGCCATGATCAGGCAGTTGGAGCCAATGACAGTCTTACCCTTGGATGCAGTTCCGCGGTTAACGGTAACACATTCGCGCAAAGTGGTGTTGTCCCCTATAATGGCGACTGTGTCCTCACCCTGAAATTTCAGGTCCTGAGGAATTCTTTGTGATTTCCTTCTTCTACAATTCCATTTTCATTTAATACAAGAATTCTATCTGCATTCTGTATAGTTGTTA
>JABLTO010002170.1_pt1 | contig 11899 bp, 10 predicted proteins | sample 7160091 | NCBI WGS metagenome assembly JABLTO01 (sample SAMN14651225, study PRJNA627086) | human gut metagenome | isolation source: feces | host: Homo sapiens
CCCTTATGCAGCGCGTCGAGGGTACCGTTTGGGAAATGCCCGTTATCTTAGGCGGGCTTTACGGTATGCGCCGTTCTGAAATCCTGGGCTTGCGCTGGCGTAATGTGGATTTGGAAAACAACACCTTTGACGTTTCCGAGCAGCTACCCTTTAAGGTGCCGCCGAAAACAAAAGTCATTGAAGAAATGGCACCGCCGAAATCCAACGGACGAAAGCTGCCTATCACAGAGCTTGCCCGCCCGTTCTTTCTCAAACAGTTTGCTATGCAGGAAGCACAGCGCGAACAGGCAGAAAAGGACGGAAAGCCTTACTATGACAATGACCTTGTTGTAGCGAAGCCGGACGGTTCCCCTATCTCTGCGTCGTGGGTATCTTCCCAGTTTGGAAAGCTGCTTGAAGATTTGGATATGCCGCATATCCGCTTTCACGATTTACGCCATACGGCGGCTACGAATATGCACCAACTGACAGGCGACTTCTACACCGTAGGCGAAGTGTTAGGACATACGCTTGCGGGTATCGGCGTATCGCTTGGGCTATCTATGAACTTTGAAGCTGTTACCGCCCGTTATGTGGACGTGTGGCTTGAACGCAAAAAAGAAGTCTTAGACGCTTATCATGGGGCGGTCAAACAGGCAGACCCGGCAAAGGCAGAGAAAGCCGAGCCGAAGAAAGCAAAGAGCGCAGCAAAGAAAAAGAGCAGCGATTTAGAGCTTTAACCGCTGTATCTCTTTACCGCTTCTTATATCGTTTTATAGCCCCGCGTGGGATTAGGGCACCATTTGGGCACCATTTACCGAAAAGCACCACTAACACAGGCGATAAAAGAAACGCCGAGAACACGCAAAAACATAGAGTTTATGCGGGTTTCCGGCGTTTTCTAATCCCTCAACCGACCTAAAATCATCTTGCGGCAGAGAGAAAAATTCTACTATTTTTTATGCGGGATGTTCTCATCCCGCATTTTTGCTATTTATTGAATTAATTTTCGCGTATTATGCCGTGCATGAAGCCGTCGAGCGCGGCGGTGTGTATGTCCCCGGCAATAATTTTCCCGTCAATAATATATATAGTAATTATAACGCTCTCGCCGCAGTCGGGGTAATTCGTCAGCAGGTAGCTGTACTGTTCACATTGCTTCCCGCAGTATGCCTCCAGATCAAAGCCCTGCTCCTTTTGCATACGGTTATACTCCGCCATTATCCCGTCAAAGCTTTCGGGAATAGTGATGCTGTGGAACTCCTCCGTGGAGGTATCTATCTCCCAGCCCAAATTTTTCAGGAACTTTTCGCGGTCTGCCAACGTCGTAAAATTTGTGCGGCTGTCGATCCGCCACTTGACGAATATGAGCGCCAGAAGCAAAAAAGCCGCTCCGGCGACTATGAGCAGCGCTTTTTTGCGTGTAAAGACTGAACTTTTTGTGAACATCTCCATCACCTCGCTTATATGCTATTCAAAAAGAGCGCGGTGTATGTTATAATGCGGGACATATGATTTTTGAATTTCGGGAGGATGCTATGCCTCTGATGCGATTGGATAAGTTCCTGTCGGAGCTTGGCGTGGCCTCGCGCAAGGAACTGCGGCAGATAATAAAGAGCGGGCGCGTGCTGGTAAACGGCGCGGCGGTCAACGCCCCGGAACATAAGCTCGACCCGGAGCGGGACACGGTAGTCCTTGACGGCGAAACGCTCAGCTATGTGAAGTTTCGCTATTTCATGCTTGATAAGCCGCCCGGCATCCTCAGCGCCACCGAGGACAGGCGGCAGAAAACGGTTCTCGACCTGCTTCCGCCGGAACTGCGGGCGCTGGAGCTGTTCCCGGTAGGCCGCCTTGATAAGGATACGAGCGGGCTTTTACTGCTTACGAACGACGGAGATTTTGCTCATCGCGTTATTTCGCCGAAATCCGAGGTGGAAAAACTGTATTATGCTAAGGTAGACGGCGTTCCGGACGAGAGCGACGCCGCGGCGTTTGCAGAGGGCATAGTTCTCGGCGACGGGACGGAGTGCCTGCCGGCAAAGCTTGAGCCGCTCGGCGGCGGGGAATGTCTTGTCACGGTCATGGAAGGTAAGTACCATCAGGTGAAGCGGATGCTTGCCTCGCGCGGAAAACCGGTGCTCGAACTGCGGCGTCTGGCAGTCGGCGGATTGGCGCTTGACGCGGCGTCGGAGCCGGGGCAGTGGCGCGAACTGGGCGAAGACGATTTGTGCAGTGTGTTTTTGGGCAGAAAGCAGTAAAAACTGCCTGTAATTTCAACGCTTTTTGAGCGTATAGGAGACAAAAGAAAAAAAGTTCACAAAAAATCTTGACGATTTCTATTGAAAATCACATAAAATGGAGTTATTATATATAAACAGATAATGCGGGAGTATGGCAAATTGGCCATAACGCAGAGGAGGCAGATTTATGTCAAGTAGAATTTTCCAGAATGTGATTATTCAGATGAAGGACGCCATCGACAGAACTATCGGCGTAGTGGACGATCAGGGCTTTATCATAGCTTGCAGCGAGCTGTCAATGATAGGCTCGCGGCTTGACGAATTCCATGTATATGAGATGGAGGCGTCCGAGCAGCCCGTGTCCATAGGCAGCAGAACTTTCTGCCCGCTGCTTTCGAACGGTTCAAGATTTGACTTTACCTCTTTTGTGGACGGCAGCGATTCCGTCGCGAGGACGCTCTGCGCCGTCGCGGCCGTGGCCTTCAACGAGGCCAAGAGCAATTATGAGGAGAAGCACAACAAGGCCGCTTTCGTAAAGAACATTATCTCCGACAATATCCTCCCCGGCGACGTTTATGTCCGCGCGAAGGAGCTGCATTTCGTCACGGACGAGCCGCGCAGCGTCCTGCTCGTGCGCCAGATGGAAACTTCCGATGTCGCCGCGATCGAGACGATACAGAAGCTCTTCCCCGATAAGCAGCAGGACTTTGTCCTGAGCATCAACGAGTCCGACATCGTCATCGTCAAGGCGCTACCCTCGGCGGAATGCCCCGAGGTCATTGCGAGCACTGCAGCGCTCATCGAGAAGACCCTGCTTGACGAGCTTGGCATCAAGTGCGTGATCGGCATCAGCACGAACGCGCATCATCTGCGCGAGCTGGCGGATCGCTATAAGGAGGCGCAGGTCGCCATCGAGGTCGGCCGCGTGTTCGAAAGCGAAAAGACCATCATCAATTACGAGAGCCTCGGCCTCGGCCGCATCATCTATCAGCTCCCGACTACTCTGTGCGAGATGTTCCTCAACGAAGTCTTCAAGAAGAATCCGATCGAGACGCTGGACGAGGACACGCTCGAGACTATCAACAAGTTCTTCGAGAATAACCTCAACGTCTCCGAGACTTCCCGCAAGCTCTACGTGCACAGAAACACTCTGGTGTACCGTCTTGAGAAGATCAAGAAGATCACCGGCCTTGACCTCAGAGAGTTTGACCACGCGATAGTCTTCAAGGTGGCCATGATGGTCAAGATGTATCTCGATTCTCTCAACAACAGCAAGTACTGATCACCGCCGCTTTCCGACGGCAATTACCTCTCACGAGGTTTTACATATATTTATAAACGAAAAACAACACATGAGGCCGCCGGCACAACGGCGGTATCCGCGGCGCCTTGACCCGATCCTGACTGCCGCATGAGGATCGCGGTGTATCTGCGCGCGGATAGAGCGGCAGATTGGAGTAAGAGTTTATGGTTCAAATGAACGATGTGAGAAAGATCTACGACAGCAGCGGGACTCTCGCGCTCGACGGCGTGGATCTGACCATCAACGAGGGTGAGTTTGTGTTCCTTGTCGGCCCCTCCGGCTCCGGCAAGACTACTATTATAAAATTGCTCACCGGAGAGATCCAGCCCACCGAGGGCACCGTTATCGTCAATGATTTTGATCTTGGCAAGCTGAAGCGGCGCAAGCTGCCCAAGATGCGCAGAACGCTGGGCATTATCTTTCAGGATTTCCGACTGATAGATAACATGAACGTGTACGATAACGTGGCGTTTGCGATGCGCGTCGTCGGCGCGTCGGCGAAGGAGATAAAAAAGCGCGTACCGTACGTGCTCGAGCTGGTCGGCCTTGAGGGCCGTGAGAAGCGCCTCCCGCAGGAGCTTTCCGGCGGCGAGCAGCAGCGTGTGGCCATTGCCCGCGCGCTGGTCAACAGCCCGCGCATGATAATCGCGGACGAGCCTACCGGCAACCTTGACCCTGTGCGCTCGCTGGAGCTTATGCTCCTTCTGGAGAAGATAAACGAGATGGGAACTACGATCCTTGTAGTCACCCATGAGAAGGAACTGGTCAACGCCTTTTCCAAGCGTGTCATAACCATTGACGGCGGCCATGTGATCAGTGACGGAATGGACGGGTATTACAGCTATGAGATTGAATAGATGCGGATATCTTATCCGCGAAGGCTTCCGCAGCATAGGCACTCACGGATTCATGTCCTTCGCCTCGGTAACTATTATAATGGCCTGCCTTATAATCATGGGCAGCGTGTCGCTGCTCTCCGTCAATATTGACGCTCTTATAAAAGACCTTGAGAACGAGAACGAGGTCGTCGCTTTCGTCGATGAAAACATCGAGGACGAGGAGCAGGCCAAGGCCATCGGCACGGCGATAGAGGAGCTCCCGAACGTTATGGACGCGGAGTTTGTCAGCCGTGACACCGCGATGGACAACTTCATGAGCAACTATGACGACGACATGATGGTCGGCATAGACGCCACCGTTTTCAAGCACCGTTTCGTTATCCACCTCAACGACATCTCGCTCATGGCGCAGACGCAGAACGAGCTGAAGAACATCGACGGGATCGTGAAGGTCAGAGCGCATCTTGACTACGCGAAGGCCTTCGTGACGATAAGGAACATTGTCAGCGTAGTTTCGCTCATCCTTATTGTTATCCTTGTCTTTGTCTCCGTGTTCATCATGTCGAACACCATAAAGCTCGCCACCTTCGGCCGCCGCGAGGAGATCGCGATAATGAAGATGGTCGGCGCGAGCAACGCCTTTATCCGGCTCCCGTTTATCGTCGAGGGTCTTGTCCTCGGCATGCTCGGCGGCGGCCTTGCGTTCCTTGCTGAGTGGGGACTTTATAATCTTATCACCGGCAAGATCGTCACCTCGCTCACCGGCAGCCTCATCAGCGTCATCCCGTTCAGTTCTGTGTCTCTCACGGTGTTCATTGTCTATATGGCGACTGGCATCCTTGTCGGCGCGTTCGGCGGCGTTAACGCTATAAAGAATTATCTGAAGGTTTGATTTGCCTGATTCTCGGAAGGAGAAGTAATGAATAACAAAAAAGTTGTGTCCGTCATAGCGGTTCTCATGGCTGTGCTCATGGTTCTGTCCCTCGTGCTCAGCGTCCTGCCCATCGCCGCAAATGCGGTCAATCAGGCCGATATCGACGCTATCGAGAAGCAGAAGGACGCTCTTACGGACAAACGCACTACGATCCAAGAGAAGATAGACGCGCTGAAGGAACAGCAGGCGAGCGTGCTTGAACAGAAAGCCGCGCTCGACGAGCGCAACGAATACACGGCCGAGCAGCTCAAGCTCGTTCAGGAGCAGATCGACATCTATACCGGACTTATCAAAGAGAAGTCCAAGGAAGTCGATGCTGCCAAGAAGAAAGAGGATGAGCAGCTCAAGCGTTACCGCGAGCGCGTGTGCGCGATGGAGGAGAGCGGAGGCTACGGCTATAACATTCTCGCCATCATATTCAACTCCGGCAGCTTCGGCGAAATGCTCTCCGCTATCGACGATATGAACGAGGTCATGCAGAGCGACCGCGAGCTTGAACAGCAGTACATAGACGCCCGCGAAGCGACCGAGAGCGTAAAGGCGGAGTACGAAGAGGCCAAGGCCGGATACGAGGAAAAGCAGGACGAGCTTAAGGCGGAAAAAACCGAGCTTGAGGATCAGCTCAAGGAGGCCGAGGAGCTGCTGACGAGCCTCGAAGAGGATATAGAGAAGGCCGTCAAGGAATATGAAGTGGCGCTTGCGGCGGAAGCCGCGATGGCTGCAGAGATGAGCAATCTTGCCGCGCAGCTTGCGCGCGAGGCGGCGGAAGAGGCCGCACGGCGCGAGCAGGAGTCCCAGAATAATGGCAATAACGGCAACAGCGGCGACTCCGGAAATTCCGGTAATACAGGTGATTCTGGCAATACCGGCGGCGACTCCGGTGAAACTCCGGAGCAGCCCTCGACGCCCGATGAACCCACGCCGACTCCCGCGCCTGCGGAGCCTACTCCGGCTCCCATTCCGACGCCGGAACCCTCGTCTCCTGTCACCGGAAGCCTTATGTGGCCTGTGCCCAGCAGCAATCTTGTCACCAGCCGTTACGGATGGCGCGTTCATCCGATAACCGGCACTGAGCGCTTCCACGCCGGTATCGATATCAACGGCTACGGCAACGCAGGCGGCGTCATCTATGCCGCGGACGGCGGCACGGTCGTGCGCTCGCGTTACAGCGATTCCTACGGCAACTACGTTATGATAAACCATGACGGCAATATGCAGACGCTGTATGCCCACATGAGCGGCACCGCCGTGAGCGAGGGGCAGACAGTTAATAAAGGCGATGTCATCGGCTACCTCGGCGAGACAGGCTGGGCGACCGGTGTCCATTGCCACTTTGAAGTGTATGTCGGCGGCTCTACCGTGGATCCGGAGGGATATTTCCCCGGCCTCCCGCATTGGAACTGCTGACGCCTGAGAAGGAGACTATATGACCAAAGCAAAGAGAAATTCAGTCATCGCGGTACTGCTCAGCCTGACTATGGTGTTCACACTCGTGCTCGGCGTCCTGCCGAACGACGCGCACGCCGTAACGCAGGCCGAGATCGACGCGCTTCAGGCGCAGAAGGACGCGCTTTCCGCGCAGCGTCAGGAGAAGCAGGACATCGTGGATGAGCTGGAGAGCCAGCACGCGACTGTGCTTGAGCAGAAGCTCGCCATGGATGCGCGCAATAAGTTCACTCAGCAGCAGATAGATCTGACCAACAATCAGATCGAGCTTTACAACCAGATGATAGAGGATAAGAAGCTCGAAGTCGAGGCTGCAAAGCAGCGCGAGAACGATCAGCTTAAGCGTTACCGCGAGCGCGTCTGCGCGATGGAAGAGGACGGCGGCATGAACTACCTCGCCATCATCCTCCGTGCAAACAGCTTCGGCCAGCTCCTCACGCTGATGGATGACATCGGTGAGATAATGGAGAGCGACCGCAACCTTGAGGACGCGTACATAGCCGCCCGCGAGGAGACGGAGCGCGTTCAGGCCGAGTACGAGCAGACAAAGTCTGAGCTTGAGGCCAAGCAGGAAGAGCTGCGCACCGAGCAGGAAGAGCTGCAGGCGCAGATCGACGAGGCAACCGCGCTCATCGCCGACCTTGAAAATGACATGGAAAACCGCAAGGCTGAGTATGAGCAGCTCCGCGAAGCCGAAAACGAGGCGAGTGCCGAAATCGAGCGAATGATCGCCGAGCTTGAGCGCCAGAAGGAAGAGGAGCGCCGCCAGCAGGAAGAGAATAACAAGAATAACGGCGGCAACACCGGCGGTAACACCGGAGGCAGCGGATACGCTACCGGAACCTGGGGCTGGCCGTGCCCGTCCTGCTATTACATAACCAGCCGTGTCGGCAACCGCTGGCACCCGATATCCGGCGTGTGGAAGTACCACTCCGGCCTTGACATCGGCGCGCAGTACGGAGCGGCAATAGTCGCATCCGACGGCGGCACCGTTTCTTGGTGCGGCGAAAAGGGCGGCTACGGCGAGTGCGTTATGATCGACCACGGCAACGGTTATTACACGCTGTATGGCCACATGTCGGGCTATGCTGTGTCCTACGGGCAGGTCGTCAGCAAGGGCGACACTATCGGCTATGTCGGCAGCACCGGCTATTCCACCGGCCCGCATCTGCATTTTGAGATACGCGAAGGCGGCGTCTGCATTGACCCGGAGCAGTTCTTCGGCGGCCTGACTTATGCACCCGACGCGGGCGACTGATATAATTTACAACCAACCGCTGGCAGGGGAATCACCTGTCAGCGGTTGGCAATGCCTTTTTAAGGGGGAACGTATATGAGCATATGGCAGCGGCTGCTCGCCGCGATAGGCAGAGTCCTGTCCGCATTCTTCAATATCCGCATCAAGCTCAAGTATGTCCTTGTGCTCGTCATTCTGCTCGTCGCGGGCTGCATCGGCGTCACCTATAACAGGATGATAAACGCCGTCGGCGGCAAGGCGGACTATGACGAGGCCATGCGCTATATTGAGATAAAGGATCTGGTTGACGAGTATTTCATCGATCCGGCTGACCGTACCGCAATGGGCAACAGCGCCGCGGCGGCCATGATAAGCGGCCTTGGCGACAAGTGGAGCTACTACATGTCCGCGGACGAATACCGTACGTATCAGCTATATTCGACAAATGAATATTCAAGCATTGGCATGTCAATAATGCAGGATGCAAACGGCGGGGGATATCAGGTCATCTCCGTCAATCCCGACACGCCTGCCGCCAAGGCCGGCATCACCTCCGGCATGGTCATCACCGCCATCGATGGTGAGAGCGTCAAGGGGCAGGACATTGACAGTGTGCGTACAAAAATACGTTCCCGCATGAACACGCAGTTCATCGTCGAGGTTGGCGGGCGGGACGAATATACTGTTGACTGCACGAAAAATTACGTCAGCCCCGTCACATACCGCATGGAAAAGACCGAGGCGGGCTACGTCAAGATAGATAACTTCGAGGCCGGCAGCGGTCAGGACGCGATAAACGCCGTGGAAACGCTGCTCAATCAGGGCGCAACGGCGCTGGTCATCGACCTGCGCGGCAACGCGGGCGGCCTTGCCGCCGAAACGCGCACCTTCCTCGATTACCTTCTGCCGGGCGGGACGCTGTTCGAGTCCGTGGACAAGGCGGGCAATAAGGTTCGCTACGAGTCGGATAACGTCTGCATCCAGCTCCCGATGTGCGTGCTCATCAACGCCGAGACTCATGCCGAAGCCGAGGTGTTCGCCGCCGTTATGAAGGAATTTCAGGCGGCAAGCCTTGTCGGCGAAGCCACTACGGGCGACACCCGTACCCAGTCTACCATCGAGATATCCGACGGCAGCGCGATGCGCATTTCTACCGGCAGCTATCTGACCGCCGGAGGCACCGACATCTCCAAGGCCGGCGGCGTGATACCCGACCGTATCATCTATAACAGCGACAGCTCCGCAACCGGCACAACGAGCGGCACTGTCGGTGAGAGCGACGGTACGGCCGTCAGCTCCAACGACGAGCAGCTCGTCGCGGCGCTTACGATGCTGAGCATGACTAATTTGAGTTGACACCGCGCACGGACGATTGTATACTATCTAAATCGGAAAAGCATTTCAGCATTTTAATTAAATTTTATTGAAGTAATTCGTGAAAAGGAGAACTGCTTTATGGCACAGCTTAGCAGATTCAAAATGAGTCAGGAGCGCCTTGACGCGCTTAAAGATGAGCTTTATTATCTGGAGACCGTCAGGGAAAAGGAAGTCGCGGAGCAGATCAAGGAAGCCCGCAGCTTCGGCGACCTCTCTGAAAACAGTGAGTACGACGAGGCAAAGACCGAGCAGGGAAAGCTGTATTCCAGGATCGCAGAGATCAAGGTTCTCATCGATAACGCGGAAATCGTCGATAATATCGACCATGACGCGCCGAAAGACACTGTCACCCTCGGCAGCATCGTCAAGGTGCGCGACATTGAGGACGACTATGAGGAGACCTACGAGATAGTCGGCTCGCAGGAGGCCAACCCCCGCGAGGGACGTATTTCCGACGACTCGCCGGTCGGCCGCGCGCTCAGAGGCCACCGTGCCGGAGAGCAGGTCACCGTTGAAGCACCTGCCGGAAATCTGAAGTTTGAGATAGTCAGCGTAGAGAATAAGTAATAGATAGAGGTAGAGTATGAGCGAAGTCAACAACAATCAGGCGCAGGATCTGTCCGAACTGCTGCAGATACGGCGCGATAAGCTGGCTGATCTCCAGCGCCGCGGCAAGGATCCGTTCAAGATAACCAAGTATGACGTCTCGCATCACAGCGAGGAGGTCAAGAAAGCCGTCGCGGAGCTTGAGGGTAAGACCGTCAGCGTCGCGGGCAGAATGATGTCCAAGCGCGTCATGGGCAAGGCGTCCTTCTGCCATGTGCAGGATCTTCAGGGCAATATCCAGATATACGTCGCGCGCGACATGATCGGCGAAGAGGCGTATGCCGACTTCAAGAAGTTCGATATCGGCGATATCATCGGCGTCAGGGGCGAGGTTTTTGTCACAAAAACCGGCGAGACCTCCATCCGCGCGTCCGAGGTCGTGCTGCTGTCCAAGAGCCTTCAGATACTGCCGGAGAAATATCATGGCCTGACCAACGTTGACCTCCGCTACCGTCAGAGATATACCGACCTCATTATGAACCCCGACGTGAAAGACACTTTCATCAAGCGCTCCAAGATGATAAGCTGCATCCGCCGCTATCTTGACGCGCAGGGCTTCATTGAGGTCGAGACCCCGATGCTCGTCGCCAATGCGGGCGGCGCCGCCGCGCGCCCGTTCGAGACGCATTATAACGCGCTGGACGAGGATGTGCGCCTGCGCATCTCGCTTGAGCTGTACCTCAAGCGCCTGATCGTCGGCGGCCTTGAGCGCGTGTACGAGATCGGCCGCGTGTTCCGCAACGAGGGCGTCGATACGCGCCACAATCCTGAATTCACGCTCATGGAGCTGTATCAGGCGTACACCGATTATCACGGCATGATGGATCTGACCGAGAATATGTTCAGATACCTTGCGCAGGAGGTCTGCGGCTCTACGGTCATTACCTACGGCGAGAACGAGATCGACCTTGGCAAGCCGTTTGAGCGCCTGACCATGATCGACGCCGTGAAGCGCTACGCCGGAGTTGACTTTGACGCTGTGCCCGACACTGAGGCAGCCAAGAAGCTCGCCGATGAGCGCGGCATCGCATACGAGGCGCGCCACCAGAAGGGCGATATCCTCAATATGTTCTTTGAGGAATACTGCGAGGATAAGCTCATCCAGCCGACTTTTATCATGGATCATCCGGTCGACGTCTCTCCGCTTACCAAGCGCAAGCCCGACAAGCCCGATTACGTCGAGCGCTTTGAGCTGTTCGTCAACGGCTGGGAGATGTGCAACGCGTATTCCGAGCTGAACGACCCCATCGACCAGCGCGAGCGCTTCAAGGCGCAGGACGCCGCGGCCGCCGCGGGCGACGAGGAAGCCAACCACACCGACGAGGACTTTCTGAACGCGCTTGAGATCGGTATGCCCCCCACGGGCGGTATCGGCTACGGTATCGATCGCCTTGCCATGCTCCTTACGAACAGCCCCGCAATCCGCGACGTGCTGCTGTTCCCGACAATGAAGACCTTGAATGATGTAAATAAGAAAAATGATGTAAAATCTAAGGCTGCTGAAGAAGTGAAAGCAGAGCCTGAAAAGATTGATTTTTCTAAGGTAAAGATTGAACCTTTATTTGAGGAAGCAGTTGATTTTGATACATTCAGCAAGTCAGATTTCCGTGCAGTAAAGGTTAAAGAGTGTGTTGCAGTACCGAAGTCAAAGAAACTGTTACAGTTCACTCTTGATGACGGAACAGGTACAGACAGAACCATTTTAAGCGGTATTCACGCTTATTATGAGCCTGAAGAACTGGTTGGAAAGACTCTTATCGCTATCACAAATCTTCCACCGAGAGCTATGATGGGTATTGACTCTTGCGGTATGCTCCTCAGTGCTATCCACGAAGAAGAAGGCGAAGAAAAGCTTCATCTTCTGATGGTTGATGACCACATTCCGGCAGGTGCAAAGCTCTATTAAGATGATGTAAAGATGTACCGTTTTACCAAATA
>JABLTO010099865.1_pt1 | contig 11898 bp, 11 predicted proteins | sample 7160091 | NCBI WGS metagenome assembly JABLTO01 (sample SAMN14651225, study PRJNA627086) | human gut metagenome | isolation source: feces | host: Homo sapiens
CATTTATTGGCAAGTGAAAGCTCATATCCAGGTGTCAATAAAGTTCCTATATTCGATATAGCCACCATGATCAGGATTTCCTTGCTGTAGGCACCGATGCTGATTGCCATGTCACCGAGTGCAAAAACAGCAATAAAGCTCATGATGCTCGAGAGAATGGTCGGCGTATGGATCAGGGACTGCCTGATCCATTCAACAACAAGATCCACAATCAGGATCTGGACGCCGAATGAAATCGGATCCAGGTCATCAATCAGCGGAATCTGCAGAAACGTCCGGTTATAGTTCATCGACAAAACGATCCAGACAGGCAAAAGATACAGTGACACTGCCATGCCAAGCATCCGCACAACCCGTGTCAGAAAGGCAACCATTGTCGTCTGTGTAAATTCCTCCATCTGTTTGGACTGGTCAAAAAATGTGGTAGGAAGGATGATGGCGCTTGGGCTATTATCAACAATAACGCAGAGGTAACCGCGCAGCAAATGAATAGCACAGATATCCGGACGTTCGCTGTAGCGTACATGAGGATAGGGATTCCATGTCTTTCCATACAGTTCCTCACACAAGTTACGCTCCGAGAGGATCTCTATGCCATTCATGGCATTGATTCTGGTTTCAAAATCGGCAAGTACATCCGGATCCACGACACCGTCAATATAAGCATACACGATATCCGTCCGTGTCATGTTCCCTTTCTGAACCGCAACCATCCGCAAACGGGGATCTCGGATACGACGCCGGATCAATCCGACATTCAAAATGATGTTTTCAACAAAGCCGTCATGTGATCCGCGGATGCTCCTTTCCACGCTTGGTTCTGCATTCGGTCTGGACGGATAATTTCGCACCTCAACACAGTAAAATGCCGCATGTCCCTCTAAAAGGACCATGCATTGCCCGCTGAGCATATTTGTTACGGCTTTTTCTTCATCATACACTGCTTCCACCGCTGCCGGAAACAGTGTCAGCTCTAAAGTATTTGCGGCGCTGAGCACAAAGCTTTCACTTACTGTTGCCAGAAGAGATGCATCGCTCAGCGAGGATAAAAAAATCAAAACGCCATGCAGGCCGGTCACCTCAATATCACGAAACACTACGTCAAAACTGCCGGCAAAGCGGCGATGCAGAATTTCTCTTCTTTGGACCAATGTTTTCATGATTTCGGTTTAAACACGACAGCCGTGACAAATGCAAAAAAAATTCCTGCCGTGATTCCTCCTGCCGTCATATCAAAGGGACCCAGCAAAATCCCGAGCAATCCTTTATCCTGAGCCGCTGCTAAAGCTCCGTGAACCAGTGAGTGACCAAAGCTGGTGATCGGAAGGGCAGCTCCTGCATGACAATATTTTAAAAGCCAGTCATAGATATGAAACAAATCCAGGGCTGCACCGATGATAACAAAAAGCGAAGTAATATGACCGGCTGTCAGCTTGCTGTGATCATAAAGGATCTGTCCTGCCAGGCAGATGGAACCACAGCACAGAAAAGCAGATAACAAGTCCATTTTAATCCCTCCTTTGATATTCGATCGCATGAGCAATGCATGGAATGCTTTGTTTCTGATATGTAGCAACGGGAGAAAGCAGCGCCCCCGAAGCAATGACTAAAGCGCGGTCAATCTGTTTTGCGAGAATTTTATGAAACACATCAGCGATAGTGACACACATTGCACAGGCACATCCGCTTCCGCCGCAGAAAACCCCCTTTTCATCCTTTCGATAAATCATTTTGCCGCAGTCATTGAACCGTTCGTCAACGACAATTCCGTCCTGCATCAACAGCTCGTTTAAAAAGGCAAAACCGGACTGTGAAAGATCTCCGCTTAATATCAAATCATAATCCTCCACCCTGCTGCCTGTAAATTCCAGATGTCGTTTTAATGTATCATACACTGCCGGCGCCATTGCATTGCCCATGTCACTGGCATCAAAAAAATGCCAGTCAATGATCCGGCCGGCAGTAAACCGGCGGATCCCGATATTGCTTTTTTCCCTTGACAGCAGAAATGCTCCTGCACCTGTTACCGTTGTTGTCGTTGTTTCTTTTTTCTGCACACCGTATTCATTGGGAAAACGATACTGTCGTTCCGCACAGGCATTATGACTCGAGGTAAAGGCCAGTGCATGTTCGGCCTGCTTTGACTGTATCATCATCGCTGCAACAGCAGCAGCCAGCGAAGATGTTGCACAGGCCGCATAAACGCCGATCAGATCGGTTTCCAGTTCTCTTGCAAAATAATGTGTCGTCATCAGCTGATTCATCAAATCTCCGCCAACAGCAACATCGATGTCGCAGGGACGAAGCAAAGCTTTGCGCAGCGTAATGTCACAGGCTCTTCTTAATAATGAAATTTCCGCTTTCTCGAATGAATCTTCTCCGTCATACAAGTCTTTGCTGACATAATCAAATCGTTCTCCATAAGGCCCTTTTCCTTCCAGCGGACCCGCACAGGCTGCAAAAGCATTGATATAAACATCCTGAAATTCCCATGTTTTCATATAAGTCCTCCGAAAAAAATATATCTGAGTGAAGCAAATATGACCGCGGATACGATCCCGTATGTCAAAACGCTGCCAGCCAATTTAAACATGCCGGTACCTATGCCGTGGATCCATCCTTCACTTTTTCCTTCCAGTGCGCTGGAGGTCAATGAATTGGCAAAGCCGCAGATGGGAACAAACAGTCCCGCTCCGCATTTTTGGGCAATTTTGTCGTAAACTCCCAGGCCCGTCAACAAAGACGAAATCAGCATGACCGTTACCGATACCATTGTTAAAGCATCCGATGGAGACATATCAAGAACATTCATATAAAACCGCAGCAAAAGCTGCCCGAGCATACCGATGATTCCCCCGCTCACAAACGCTGTCACTTCATGCTTTCCATGCGCCGGCTTCGGCATATGATGTTTGACGCTCTTCTTCAGTCTTCTTTCATTCATTGCATCACTCCTATTGCTAGTATGCTCCTTTTTGTCCTATTCACTCAAAAAAGCAGGCAGGCTTTACTTATTCTTGCTTTACAAAGGAATTGTGCTACACTATGAAAATAAGATACATCGGATAAGGAGAACAAGCATGCAGAAAAAATTAAACTCTACGATCCTGTATAAAGGAAATATCTTTACGTTGAGCAAAGACAAGGTAAAAATAGAGAATCAAATGATCATAGAACGAGATGTCATTCATCATAACGGCGGCTGCGCGATCATTGCCTGCAAAGATGACTGTCTTTTGATGGTTCGCCAGTACCGTTATGCAGCACAGCAGGAGCTCTACGAAATACCTGCCGGAAAAATAGAAGCCGGGGAAGATCCCGCACAGTGTGCAATACGGGAATTCGAAGAAGAGACCGGCTATGCATGTACCAGGATGCAGCCGTTATTCTCATTTTACTCTACCCCCGGATTTTGTACTGAGGTCATCCATCTTTTTGAAGCGGATCACCTGTATCGTCCCGCACACAAACGAGCAATGGATGACGATGAATGCATAGAAATCGCATGGGTCCCTATTGCGGAGCTTTACAGACAGCTTCAAAGCGGTATGCTTAAAGATGCAAAAACTATTATCGCCCTTCAGCATGTTTTGCTGAAGAATTCCTGATATCACGCAAAATAACGTTATAAAGGCTTGAAAAAAGCCTTTTTTACTTCTCGGCAGACACGAATTTATAATATAATAAGTCTGTGAAAATGAAACGCTGAAACAGAAAGGTGGTTTCCTTAATGAATTTTGTCTTCATATCACCCAATTTTCCGGAAAACTATTGGATGTTTTGCCGCGGGTTAAAAAAATACGGAGCAACTGTCCTGGCAATCGTCGATTGTCCTTATGACTCTCTCAGTGACCAGCTCAAGGAATATATCGATGAATGCTATGTTGTCTCTTCTCTTGCCGATTATGACGAATTGATCCGGGCCATGGGTTATTTTACATACCGGTACGGAAAAATCGACTGGGTCGAATCAAACAATGAGTTCTGGCTGGCACAGGACGCTCGTCTGCGCAGAGATTTTCATATCACGACCGGAATCACAATTGATCACATAGCAGATTTTCAATCAAAATCAAGAATGAAATACTTTTACGAAAAAGCCGGTATTCCATGCGCCCGCTGGCAAAAAGCGGAAAGCGCTGAAAAAGCCATTGAATTCGCGAACACATACGGTTATCCGATCATCTGCAAGCCGGATGTCGGCGTCGGTGCTTCCAACACTTTTAAACTGTCTGACGAAGCCGACATCATTCGCTGTTTTTCCGAACCGTTTGAACAGGACATGCTCATAGAAGAATTCATACCCGGGGAGTGTTTTACATTTGACGGAATCACAAACAGCAAAAAAGAGATTCAGTTTGCCACCAGTCACCATTATGTCGGTTCCATCATGGACTCTGTCAACGAGCAGGACAGCATTGGCTGTTACTCCCTGATTGACATACCAGAAGACATCATGGATATCGGAACACGATGCGTCCAGTCTTTCCCGACTCAAAGCCGTTTTTTTCATTTTGAATTTTTCAGACTGAGTGAAGATCGAGACGGACTTGGCAAAAAAGGAACGATTTTAGGCCTGGAAGTCAACATGCGTCCTCCCGGAGGATTTCTTCCTGATATGATTAATTTTGCCAATGATTTCGATATTTATGAAATATGGGCACAGATCATGATCGAGGATCATATCCTGATTCCTCCTCATCATCGTCACAGCTGTGCTTTTGCCGGCAGAAGAGATAACGTATCATACGCCCATACTGAATTTGAAATCAGTTCCCGTTATCGTGCCCAATTGAAAATGATGCAGCGTTTGCCGCAGGCACTTGCCAGCGCCATGGGAAATACAGTCAGTGTTGCCGTATTTGATACGATGGAAGAAGTAACAGAATTTTTTAAATATGCATTGGAGAAAAAACATGGAAATTAAAGCAGTAATTTTTGATATGGACGGAACTTTATTTGACAGTGAGCGACTGGCACAACGCATCTGGTATCAGCTGGGAGAAGAATTTGAGCTTCCTGTTTGTGATGCTTTTCTGCGCGATCTCGCAGGAAGGGACTGGAACAGTGCTGCTCCGGTCTTTGCAAAATACTTTCCAAAAGAGTGGCCGCTGCAACAAGTAAAAGACCGGCAGCGAGTACTGTTCGAAGAGTTTTATGCAACCCAGGGAGCTGATCCCAAACCCGGATTCTATGAGATTTTATCATTCCTCAAACAAAGACAAATACCGATGGCCATTGCAACTTCCGCATTCATGAAATGTGTGCAGGCCAATCTGAAACACGCAGACGCAAACGACTACTTTGATGCGATCGTAACCGGTTATGATCCGGAAGTAAAAGCAGGCAAACCGGCGCCGGACATTTATCTCTGTGCGGCACGCCGGCTGCAGGTACCGATTGAAAACTGTATCGTTGTCGAAGACTCTCCCACAGGCATTCTGGCTGCCGCTAATGCGGGTGCTTACCCTTTATTGATCCCAGATGCGGCAAAAGTAGATGACGATATTCGTTCCAAGGCAACCTGGATCCTGGAACAATTAAATCAGATGATCCCTTTATTTGACAGGGAGGCGGAAATCAAATGATATTCAAGAAGAATGTCTGGCTCACTCCTTTCAACATGGAACGTACGCTGCATATTTATGTTCCTGATGATGCTGAAAACAACACTCAGCGTTATCCGGTGCTGTACATGTTTGACGGTCACAATTTATTTGAAGACAGCGAAGCAACCTATGGCAAAAGCTGGGGACTCAAGGATTATCTGGATGAACACCGTGAAAAACTAATCGTGATCGGCATGGAATGCAACCATGAAGGAAACAGCCGCCTGTCCGAATACTCTCCATTCCACTTCTACGACCGTAATCTCGGCATGATCGAAGGGTTTGGCAAAGAAACGATGGAATGGATCGTTCATGAACTGAAACCATTGATTGATCAAGAGCTCCCTACTCTTCCTGATCGTCCGAATACATGGATTGCAGGAAGCTCTATGGGAGGTTTAATGTCTCTTTATTCCATTACCCGTTATAACACTGTCTTCTCCAAGGCTGCCTGCCTTTCCCCTTTTCTTGCGCCGATGCGAAAAGAAATGATGGATGAATGCAGACATCCGCTGCTTCCTCAGACATCTGTTTATCTGTCTTGGGGCAGCAATGAGACCCGTTCAAAACGCAGCTTTGCTTATATCAGTAAAGTAAATCTAGAAATGGCAAACATTTTGAATCAGCAAGACATCGATCTCTATCTTAATCTTGTTGTCGGCGGTCAGCACTGCGAAGCCTGCTGGGAAAAGGAAATTCCAGTATTTATGAATTTTTTCAAAAAATAGGCACTTGCACAGTGCCTTTTTTCTTCCTATAATAAAATACCGAGGTGAAGCAAATGGACAGAAGCGTAAAAGTAAAGGAACTTCATCCGATCACATCGCAGCGCATGATCATAATTTCAGACATTCACGGCAATCTGAATACATTCAAAAAATTGTTATGCAGAACTGGTTACGATCTTAATAACGATCATTTGTTCCTGCTTGGCGATCTGATGGAAAAAGGACCGGACAATCTGGCTACTTTAAGGTTTATCATGGAGCTTGCTCAACATGAAAACGTCCATGTTTTAATGGGAAACTGCGATTTTGTCTGTAAAAATATAGTTCACTATTATAATCTTGAATTCTTAAAAGGAATCCTGATGGAACGAAAAGAAAGCATCCTGCATGAAATGGCGGCTCAGCTTCAGATTCATATTGACAGCAACAGTGATATGCATCATATCTGTGATGTATTGCTGGAACATTTTGAACAAGAATTAAAATGGGTCGATGCATTGCCGCAGGTCATTAGCTGCGGCAATTATATTTTTGCCCATTCCGGCATCATGGATGAAGAACATTACGGCAGCGATTTTCGCGAAGTACTGGTTTACCCCCATTTTCTTTTAAAAGGCGGTTCTTTCCAACGCTATGTCATCGTCGGGCACATGCCGGTAAGCGAATACTGCCAGGGTATTGCCAATTTCTCTCCGATTATCAATGAGCGCAAGCACATCATTTCAATAGATGGAGGAAATATTGTCAAAAAAGCCGGACAATTGAATGCCTTTATCATTGAAAGGGATAAATTTTCATATGTAAGTGCCGATGAACTTCCTATCGTTCATGCGGCATGTGACGTTACACCTGAAAATCGTGAACCGCTGTTTATAACCTGGCGTGAAAGTGAAGTCAGGATCCTGAAGAAAGACAAAAATCGGGATTATTGTCTCCATCTTGCCAGCAAAAGAAAACTATGGATCGATCACGCTTTTCTTCACGAACAAAACGGCATATGGAAGGCAGATGATTTTACCACATATCAGATGCCCTTAAAACGAGGAGAGGCGCTTTCTCTCATTCAACACTACGGTGCATACGCCATCATAAAAAAAGAAGGAATCCTGGGCTGGTGCCATGCAAGACACCTTTGCCGGTGATTCCTTTTTTGTTTATTTATACAGTTCTGACAATTTAGCGCAGAATAAGTCAACAGCCTCGGTCGATGTATCCCAGGAAGTAACGATACGGATTGCCGTATGATCGTCGTCTATTTTTTGCCAGTCACCAAGCTCAAACTGCTCCCGCAGCTTTTCTAATGCTTCGTTTTCCAGAATCGGAAAAATCTGATTTGTCTCTGACTCGATCAACATACGGATACCGCATGCCTTCATTGCTTCCGCAATCTTCTGTGCCATTTCATTGGCGTGAGATGCAAGGCGCATATATAAGCCGTTTGACAGCAAAACATCAAACTGCAGACCGAGCAGACGTCCTTTAGCCAGCATACCGCCGTTTTGTTTAATATGATAACGGAAATCAGGCTTCAACTGATCATTTACGATTACCAGTGCCTCGCCAAATAAAGCTCCGTTTTTTGTTCCTCCGATATAAAACACATCACACAGTTTCGGCAGATCGCTTAACTTCAGATCATTATGCTGTGCGCACAGCGCATTTCCCAAACGCGCTCCGTCCAAAAACAGATATAATCCTTTTTCATGGCATAGATCACTGATTGCCTTCAGCTGATCATAAGTATAATATGTTCCCAGTTCGGTCGCATCTGAAAGATAGACCATGGCCGGTTTCACCATGTGTTCATCTGTATGTGAAGCCAAGATTGCTTCAATATCTTCACATGTTACTCTTCCCTGATCCCCTTTTCCATAAAGCACTTTGTGACCACTGTTTTCAATTGCCCCTGTCTCATGCACATTGATATGACCGCTTTCTACCGTAATGACTGCCTCATGCGGACGTAGCGAAGCGGCAATCACTGTTTTGTTGCACTGTGTGCCTCCAACGAGAAAATGGACATCACACGCTTCATAATCAATCTCTTTTTTTATTTTTTCCGCTGCCTTTGCACAGTAATCATCCAGGCCGTAGCCGCAACTTTGCAGATGATTTGTTTCCAGCAGCCGGCACATGATTTCATCACATGCCCCTTCACTGTAATCATTTACAAATGAAATCATTTTTAACCCTTCTTTCCAAACATCCTTTTATTAGGATACCACATCGCATGTCATATGAAAATACCTTCTTTACATGATCACATTGTAAATATTTTAAAAATGACTATACTTAAAAGAAGATAATAGGAGGAAAACAAGATGCATACAATTGATAAAGAATATCTGCTTGCTTTTGCAGACAAACTGCTGCACATTGATTCACCGAGCGGCTATACGATGAATGCCATTCAATACATGGAAGAGGAAGCTGCGAGACTGGGATATTTCTGCAGCCGAAATGCAAAAGGTAATTTGCTCATCCAAGTGGAAGGAAAAGATAAAGAGCACACACTGGCACTCAGCTCTCACTGTGATACACTCGGTCTTATGGTGCGTTCCATCAAAGAAAACGGCTATTTAAGTGTTACGCCCATCGGCTCCCCTACGCTGCCTACCCTTGACTCTGAATACTGCCGGATCATTACCAGAAATCAAAAAGTATATACCGGTACCATTTTGTGCACCTCTGCTGCAAAACACGTTCATCCTGAGGCCGGTTCTCTGCCGCGCACGGCAGAAACCCTGGAAGTCCGTATTGACGAAATGGTAAAGACAAAAGAAGATGTGCTCAAACTTGGTATTTCCAACGGAGACTATATTGCCATTGATCCGAAAACTGTCATTACAGACAGCGGATTTATCAAGTCCAGATTCCTGGATGACAAAATCAGCTGTGCCTGCCTGTTTACAACTCTGCATTATATGAAGGAACACCAGATTACGCCGAAACATAACCTGTTGTTCATCTTCAGTACTTATGAGGAAGTCGGACATGGAACTGCCTGGCTGCCACAGGAAGTTGATGCAATGCTTGCAGTCGATATGGGATGTATCGGACTCGATCTTAGCTGCACAGAATATGATGTCAGCATCTGCGCCAAAGACAGCAGCGGACCATATGACTATATCATGACCTCAAAACTGATCGAACTTGCAAAGAAGCACAGTCTTGATTATGCAGTGGATATTTACCCCATGTACGGAAGTGATGTATCAGCCGCTTTAAAAGGAGGCAATAACATCCGCGGAGCTCTGATCGGTCCTGGTGTCCATGCTTCACATGGCATGGAACGCACGCATATCAAGGCATTACAAAACACGGTCCAGCTCTTGCTCACCTATATCATTGAAGAATAACAACGATATATAAAAAAGGTTCGGTCACTGTACACCGAGCCTTTTATGATTTATCGTCTATATTAATGAAATGCGATCAGTCCGCTTTCAAGACAGGCTGAAAGCTTCAGTCGTTTTGCGACACCGTCACCAAAAACAATTTCTATCTCATCATCCTCCAGGTTTACGCGGCGAACACGTCCGCTGCCAAGGCTTTGGTGAATGATACGTTTTCCGGGACGAAGATTTGCCTTGGTCGGCTGTTTGCGTTTTGCTTCTTTAACGGTTGCTTTATCCTTGGCATCCGTTGTTTTCATCAAATGATAGAGATCATTGATAAACGCATGCGGCTGCATTCTCTGCATAAAGGCTGTTTTGGCAACCAGAAAGACCATATTCTTGGAAACCTTCGACAAAACACTGTATAAAAGCTTCTGTTCCAACTGCTGATCCGGAAAAACCTGATAAAAGGCATCCAGACAATCCAGGAAACAAACCTTCTCAAATTCTTTTCCTTTGACCTGTGAGAAACTATACAGCTGTGTGGCATGCACTTGATCATTTCCGAGTGATTCCAGTTCGGCAAGACGCTTCAACAGCTGCAGCGGTTCAGGATAACGCTGCGCCATGGTCGCAAATACAAGAATATTCGGATTCTTGATCGTCACACCTTTTTCCTTTATATAATCTTCATAATGGAGTTTTGTCAGCACAAACAAAAGCAGCTTGATCGAATCCAGACGCTGTGCTATACGGATCTCCTCGATATGCATGATGACCCTGTTTTTTACGGAAGAGCGAATATTGCTGTTTACGATTGCACTGTAAACATCCAAAGATTCATCCTGATGAAGGCACTGACCAACCTCATTCAGGTTACGCTCGCTCAAACAGAAACCGATTTTCTTTTGTACCGCACAAAAAGCCTTGAAATCACTTGGATCGATCATCAGGCGGAAAAGATTTACTAAATCATGGATCGTATTGTCACGGTAAAATCCGTGAAAGTCGGAAACCGTAAATGAAAGACCTTCCTGATCAAGAAGATCTGCTAACGGAAGCAGTGTAAAATGTTCTCTCGCCAAAAAGACTGTATTCGGATCGTTTTTTGCCAATACTAGTGCATTGCGATAAGATGCTTCAAGATCCTTAGCGGTAATAAATCGAACAACAGAATCATCCTGAAGATGAAAATCATGTTCGCTGTGCATGAACTTCTGAATCATTTCATCGATATTTACATCACAGCGGTAATTTTCAGAAAGCTCAATATGCCGTGCATCCGGATATGATGAGGCAAAGCCGTCAAAGCTCATCGCATAAGATGCATGATTACCTGCAAACTGATCAAGATCAACGAACAAAACGATCATCGTATCCTCATTGCTGATCAGCTTTAAGATCATATAAGCAGAAAACGACAAGTTTTGCGCATCATCAACATGAATATATCGATAATGATTCATTAACTGTGTACGCAGCTGACTGTCTTTGAGCAGACACTGATATGCTTCCGCCATCAAATCTTCATAGCTCATCAATGATCGCTGCTTTTTATACTGCTCGAACTGCTGATACAGATGCGGAAAATCAATGCCCGGATAAGAAATTTTGGCAATTTCCGAATTAGGCAGCAACAGTCCTTTACATTCGCTCAATTTGCGATAAACCTGATCCAGCTCGTAATGATTCATACGTACTTCAAAGCAGTCAGTGATTATCTTAGAGACCTGGTGCCGAAAGTCTCTTGATACATGAGGATCTTGTCCGCCGTGAAGTTTATTATAACGATGAATGACGTTATAACAAAACTGATAAAACGTGCGGAATATCGGCTGATCATCTTCACCGAGCGGATCAAATTCGCTCTTCCACAAATAACTCAGATGAGTAGTGTCTTCCTTATATGCAACTATATTCAATGTGTTTTTGAACGAGATCTGCAAATTTTTCAAATACTGCAGACGGTTTAAGAATAGTGTCGTTTTTCCGCTTCCGGATCGCCCACTGACGTAAACCCTCCCCTCAGTTTGAAACAATGGGAGCAGCTGCTCACTTTGTTCAAAATGATTCTCTTCCATTACAATCCCCTTTCTCCTTTTTATAAAACATGTTTTATATTATAACGCATTTCATAATTTTTTTCACCAATAATTGCCACAATATTTTTAAACTTTGAACTTCCTGATGATGCACGGCAGCAAAATCTGCCATACAGTGAAA
>JABLTO010004841.1_pt1 | contig 11884 bp, 8 predicted proteins | sample 7160091 | NCBI WGS metagenome assembly JABLTO01 (sample SAMN14651225, study PRJNA627086) | human gut metagenome | isolation source: feces | host: Homo sapiens
AGTGACCGGGATCGGGAAAGAAATAAAATATATTTACGATATGAGGAGGAAGGAAGATGAGAAAACAGATCAGGAGAAGAGGAACCGCCTGGCTGATGTTTGGAACAATGATGATGGCGGCGGTATTTACCGGATGCGGGAAAAAAGATATCGACTATGATATCGATGGATCCGGCGGAAAAAAGGACAGCGGAAGCATTCAGGATAAGTACGATATTCCAAAGTCGTATGATGACAGTATAGCAGTAGGGGATTCGGGTTTGAGTGAGATCACATTGAAGGTGGATGAGATCTCGGTTCCTGATACATCGATCATGTATACTGAGAAGTTAACAAAGAATGATACCACAGGAGAGGCACTTAAAAAAATAGCGGAAGCGATATTTGATAAGAGCAAAGGAATCTATGCTTATGATGAGAACAATCAGACAAAGGCAGATATAGAAGAACAGATCGCATCCTATGAACAACTGAAAAAAGAGCTGGGAACCGATGCGGAACGTATTAAGGAGATAAATGATACTCTTACAGAGCTTCAGGATGAGCTGGAAAAAGCACCGGAAGATTATCCGGCTGCCGGAGATTATTCTGCAACAAAGTACCTTGGAACATGTGGTCAATATGAATTTGTTCTGAGGACACCGGATGATACGATTTTAAGCTATGATTTATCATTGAAGGAGGATGCCATGGTATATAGACCTGCAGACGGAACAGAGGATGGAACGGAGATGATCGATCATGGCGGCTATGTGTCATTAAATGACAGTATAAAATATGGTTCCGAAGGTGCAGAGGAGGCACTGAACGATAAAAACCAGTGTAAATATTCAGAAGAGGAAGCATTGGAGATTGCAGAAGAATTTCTGAAGAAGATCGACTGTAATGATATGACACTTGGAGAATCTTCTGCATTGGCATGGACCTATGATGATGCTTTATCAACGCTTATAGAGCGTGATATTGATGGGTATTATTTTACATTTAACCGGATGATAAAGGATCAGTCTCTTGGAGAGGGCTTACAGGCATTGAATGTTGACAATATGGTGCAGCAGGAAGCAGGTGTGGATATACCTACAGATTACTGTAAGATTGCGGTGGATGATAATGGAGTGATCGGAGCTGTCTGGACGAATAATCTGTCTGTCGAAGGTGAGGCAGAGGAAACAGAACTGCTTTCTTTTAAAGAACTGATGAAGCGGGCGGATTCATCTGTTCCTGAATATTATGCAAAGTATAATACACAGTACAAGTCGATCGAATTTAATCGTATGCAGCTTACCTATTGTCTGAAACCGGGAGCACAGGTCGGTGAATTTGAATATGTGCCGGCATGGATCATATCGCAGGTTGAAGTATATGAATTTGATGAAGTTACATATGAAGATCCTCAACAGATGGTCGTGCTGGATGCAACCGACGGATCCTATATTGATATCCTTGAGGTATCGAAGGCACTGGGAACATGCAGTGTAATACAGGATTAAACGGAGGCGGTATAAGGATAATAAAAGAAGTCATTTTTATCTGATATATGAGGGAAAAACGGGAAAATCTTTAAGTAAGAAGGGATAAAAATGATGAAAATGGACATTACAAAAAGAAGAAAAATGATGGCACTGTTTCTTGCAGGAACACTTACTGTATCTGCCGCTGTTACAGGATGTGGAAGGAAAAATGTAGACTACAATGTAGATAATACCCAGCCGAAACATACAGGGGCAGATCTGGGACAGACGGAGACATCTGCATCCGGAGAAGATCTGGATAGTGGAAGTCTGTGGAGTAAGTATAAGATTCCATTTACCTGTGATGCGGAGATTGCGGTTGGAGATACCGGCTTATCGAAGATCCATATAACGGATGATGATATCAGTGTTCCGGATACCTCCGACCTTCAGATTGCACAGTATAAGAAGAAAGATCCGGAGAGTAATGAAGTGAAGAAGCAGGTGGCAGAGAATCTGTTTGATAAGGATGAGGGAATCTATGTATATGATTCCCTGCATCGGATAAAAAAGGACATTCAGGCAGAGATCACACAGTATCAGACAGCAAAGGAGAATTATCCGGATCCTGTATTTGCGGATTCCTATGATTCATGGATCAGCGATCTGGAAACGGAACTGGCAGATGCTCCGGACAGTTATCCGGCTGCCGGAGATTATTCTGCGGATGATTATGTTGGTACTGTGGATGGGAAGGAATATGAATTGTATTACAAAACCGACAGCGTTTATCGTTCCTTTAATATGCGGGAAGATTTTATGATGTACCGTCCGAAAGAAAAGGCAACGTATGTCACGCCATATTCAAAGGCTGACTATGCAAGAGAGACAGGAACAGAAGCGGATCAGGAGAATACAGTTCAGAATGCCTGCAGCTATTCCAAAGAGGAAGCACAGATGAAGGCAGAAGAATTTCTGTCGAAGATCGGTGCGAAGGATGTAGCCTTACAGGACAGTTCTAATCTTTACTGGGTATATACAGATGCGACAAATTCGGTTGTTGCTACGGATGTGGATGGGTATTCGTTCACCTATGTAAGAGCTGTTGATAAGCAGCCGGTATCAACGATGGCATTTAATCAGGTTGAAAATCTGCAGAAGCAGGTGGAATATTATGATATGCCGGTTGAACGCTATGAGATCACAATGGATTCCAATGGAATCATCAATGCGAACTGGTGTGATTATCTGGAGTCGACCGGAGAAAGCGCAAAGACTGAGATCCTTTCATTTCCGGAGCTGCTTGAAAAGGCAAATGAAACCATACCGGAATATTACAAAACCTATCCATGTAAATATAACGCGATCAATTTTAATGATGTGACCTTGACCTATTACCTGACAGCAGGCGCAGCAGATGGACAATTTGAATATAAACCTGTCTGGATCTTTTCTTCCTGTGATGATAAATCGGATCCGGATTATCCAAGTGAGATGGTGGTATTAGATGCAGCCGATGGATCTGTGATCGATATGTTGAATGTAGCAATGAAGATATCAGCAGATTAAAATTAGACTTGATATTCAATCCCGGTTATGTGAAAATGGTAGCAGGTAAAAATGGTTACATATGTATATTAAGGGATACATTATATGAGTACACAAAACAGTCTTGTTATCATAAAAGAGAAAATTGCAGGTGTCATGCTGGATGATAAGCGCATGAAAGCGGATGATATTGCTAAAAAAGTCCTGAAGGGAAGAAAACGGGAATGCAGCACGCCTCCAAAGTGGATGCAGGATGCATTTCATATTACAAAGGCAGAGTCAGAGAATGGATTATGCTATTATGTGAAACCAAAGAAGAAAGAGATAAAGAATTTCTTCTTTTATATCCATGGCGGCGGCCATTGTATGGAAATCAACAAAAACCAGTGGGAATTTGTTGCGACTGTGGTCGAGGAAAATGGATATGGTGCGGCTGTTCCGATCTATCCGCTGGCGCCAGAGCATAATGCACAGGATACTTTTGATATGCTGATCGGGACATACAGACATCTGACCAGGCAGGAGACGATCGACCGTCTGGTTGTTGTTGGAGATTCCACAGGCGGTGGACTGGCGTTATCACTGGCAGTTCTGGCATGGAAGGAAGGTGTTCGCAGACCGGATAAGCTGGTGTTGTTATCACCTTCATTAGATACAGAATTTATGGATGGAAATCTCGCCAATCATATGCTTGATCGCAAGAAAGAGGTACGGAAGTATTATTACCGGCTGGGCATTAAGGAATTTCTTAGCAGGTACTGGATTCAGGATCTGTATCATCAGAATGAATATACCTGCCCGATCTATGCGGATCTGACTGATATCTGTGATGAGATCGCCATATTCACAGTAGAAAATGATCTGCTGAACAGCTATGCAAGATTATTATATGATAAGCTTAAGAAAGAGCAGATCCGGATTCACTATTTTGAATATTTTGGAATGCCGCATGACTATATCGAGCATCAGCATGTGCCGGAATGCCGTATGATCATCAATCGTATCAGCGACAGTATCAAGGATGAAGCAAAGCTTGTAAATCCTGAGATCAAGCGTGCAGTATGGGCACGGTCAATGGTAGCGGAACGATATCCGAAGCTGTTTCAGGATGATGAGTCGATTAAGATTGCAGCCAAATTAAATGTGTCACATAAGGATTTCAATGCGATGTATCAGGAATATGATCGCCTTGTTAAGATTGGACGGATCGTAGAGATTGACAAACGGGTAAAACAGTTTATTATGAGGTATGCAGATGGCGTTATTGTAAATGTCGGAGCTGAGTTAGATACCATGTTTTCCCGCATGGATAATGGCAGGATCCGATGGTACAATGTAGATATGCCTGAGACCATGGAACTGCGGCGCAAGATGGTGGAGAGCAGGGACCGGGAGCAGAATATTGGCAAATCAATCCTTGATTTTTCATGGCTTGACAGTGTGAAGAAGAAACCGGGTGAAGCAATCTTATTTGTATGCTGTGATGTAACGAAGTATTTTACGGATAAGAAGCTGCAGGCGTTTCTGAATGCGATATGGGAGCGGTTTCCGGGTGCTGAGGTACTGTTTGATGTCAAGAACTCCGTTGGCAGAAAACGGGCAAATCTGAAAGTATTAACAGGAAAGAAGAAAGGTTCGTTTATAAAAGTAAGTATCGATAACTGTACCAGCCTGATGTATGACTGGAATATTAAGTACAGAGTACTGTATGACAGGGCAATCCTGAATCAAGAGGATATCACAGAGATGTTTTCTTCTGATATAGCAAGAAAATATCGTCATGCGATCAGACGAAAATATGATAAGATCATACAGCTTCGGTTAGGTACGGAACGAATTGCAATATAAACGGCTTGTGATTGACATGAGAGAAGCAGACAGAAGAAAACAATTAGCAAAAAGAATGAAATATGCAGTGTGCATCGGCGCAGGAATTGTAATTGGAATCATTGCAGGAATCTGTATTGGTATTGATTATAATAAGACAACCAGATCGACACCTGCCTTGTACACGGAAATGGAACATGGTCTAGAACTGACACCGGGAGAACTGGCAAATCTGATCTATGACAATTACTGGAATTATATCAAGAAGAGTTACATCATTGTAGGAGATGATAAAGAAACTGCACAGCTTTATAAGATCAGTAGTAAGGTAGCCAGACATAATTATGATTTGGAACGGTTTCAACTGGATGATAATGGCTATATGAGTTATTCGGATGATAAAATCAAGCATGCAAAGCTTGGAATCGATGTATCCAGTCATCAGGGATCAATCGACTGGGAGACAGTTAAAGAAGCTGGTATTAAGTTTGCAATGATCCGTTTGGGATATCGTGGATATACACAGGGTGGTCTGGCACTGGATGACAGCTATGTGACGAATATAGAAACAGCTCTGGAAGCGGAAATGCCGGTTGGGGTATATTTCTATACACAGGCAGTAAGCTATGATGAAGGAGTAGAAGAAGCACAGTATGTACTTCAGAATATCGCAGATTATAAGATCAGTTATCCGGTTGTAATTGATACGGAGAAGATGGAAGCAGAAGGTGCCCGCGCAAATGATATTTCAAATGAAGAGCGTACCGATGCCATCGTTGGTTTTTGTGAGACGATAAAAGATGCCGGATATACACCGATGATCTATGCAAATAGAAACTGGTATGCGCAGAATCTGGATATGGATCGATTGGGTGATTATCAGCTCTGGCTGGCACAATATTCCAATGTACCCGATTTTCCATATCTGTTTACCGGCTGGCAGTATACCAGTGAGGGAAGCGTGCCGGGAATCTCCGGTTCAGTGGATATCGATGTCTGGATGAAATAAAAATATTATTAAGTACAGAATCCATCTGCTTCATAACGATATAGAGCAGATGGATTCTTGTCTATGATAAAAAGATAAAATTAAAACATCCATATTTTATAATACAGATAAATGCTGTAAATAAAGGTATGGATGTTTTTTATGTTATAAATCGTCTTATTTAATTGTAAAGGTTATGTTCTGAACCTTGCCGTTCTTTGACCAGATGGTCAGGGTATGTGTTCCCTTTTTCTTAATGACTGCGTTCTTCTTAACTACCTTGCCGTCCAGTTTCATCTTTACAAGGCTCTTGCTGTTGGATACTGTGATCTTCTTGCTGGCTTTGTAGGACTTGTTGTTCTTAACGGCTGTTGTCTTTGCTGTTTTTGTAACCTTACTGGTAGATGCGTAGAAGTTTTTCTTCTTGCTGGCATCCCTGATAGTCCATGAAACGGTCTTTGATTTGTTTGAAAGCTTACCGTTTGTGGTCTTAACCTTATTCTTAAATGAAACCTTTACATTCATGTAGAATGACAGGCTGTCAGTAAGATCGTTTTTCTGAAGCTGTGCAGCGTCGGCAAGTTTTGCAATTGTAAGATTACTGCCTGCTGTAGAAGGATCAAGTGTAGCATAGAAGAAATTCTTTGTCAGACATACATTTGTGTAACCTGCAGATGAAAGTAAATCTTCGATATCACTGAGTTTCTTGTTCTTTACAGTTATGGAGAACATATGGTAGGTAACACCATCGATCTTCTTTTTTGAATATTTGGCACCGGATCCCTTAAGTTCATTAATGAGTTCTTTTTTTGTCATTTCAGACATGCTGGCAAGTCCATCCAACATTTCATCATCATAACCCTGTTCAATCGTACAGGTTGCTTTGGTGGCAGAGGTGAGTTTTACGGTTGTGTTAATAGCAGAACCGCAGCCGGTCATCATCAGACCAAAGATGCAGACACACAATGCCAAAAGTACGTGTTTCATTTTTTTGTTCATAGATACCCTCCTATAATAAAATTTTGTCTACAGACTCAGTCTATCATCCGCGTTCCCTAAAGTAAAGGCAAATACCGGATTTTGTAGCTTAATAAATCTTATCTGTGGTATAATCCTTGAAATGGATAAATAATTTCATATATCAGAAACATGAAAAAGAGATTATTATGAATAAGCCTGCAAAGATACAGAAAATCATATAGTAGGAGGTTGTGAATTCCTTGAAGTTTTTACTGGCAGCATTAAATACAAAATATATTCATTCGAATCCAGGGATTTATTCCCTGTATTCTTATTCGGTAAAGAAACAGCCGTCTCTTGCAGAATATATTGAGATTGCAGAATATACGATCAACAATCAAAAAGGAGAGATTCTTGCGGATATCTATAAGAGAAGGCCGGATGCGATTGGATTTTCCTGTTATATATGGAATATCGAGATGATCCGTGAGCTCATTACAGAATTAAAGAAGCTCCTTCCGGATACAGATATCTGGGTTGGCGGACCGGAAGTAACCTACGATGCCGATCAGCTTCTTGCGGAGATGCCGGAGCTTACAGGAGTTATGGTTGGAGAAGGAGAGACAACCTTTTATGATGTGCTGAGAAGATATCTTGATATTGGAAATATTCATAATACTGGGAAGTCCTATGATATTGGGAACGCCTGTAATACTGGGAATTCCTGTGGTATTGAAAATTTCCGTGATACCGGGGGTTTTCGGGATATTGACGGCCTGGTGCTTCGGGAAGGAAAAGATATTCTTTGTACGAAGCCAAGAGGACTTACCGATCTGTCGGAGCTTCCCTTTCTGTATTATGACTTGGACACTTTTAAAAATAAGATCATTTATTATGAGAGCAGCAGAGGCTGTCCGTTCCGGTGCAGTTATTGTCTGTCATCGATTGACAAACGGGTTCGGTTCCGCAATCTTGATCTGGTGAAGAAGGAGCTGCAGTTTTTCCTGGATCATCAAGTAAAACAGGTGAAGTTTGTAGACCGGACATTTAACTGTTCCCATGAACATGCGATGGCGATCTGGAGGTATATCAAAGAACATGACAATGGAATCACGAATTTTCATTTTGAGATTGCTGCAGATATTTTAAATGAGGAAGAATTGGAGTTGGTCAACAGTCTGCGGCCAGGTGCGATACAGATGGAGATCGGAGTGCAGTCGACAAATCTGCAGACGATAGAGGAGATCGATCGTGTAATGGATGTCGATAAGCTTGCAAAGATCGTTGCCCGGATCCATCAGGGACATAATGTGCATGTGCATCTGGATCTGATCGCGGGGCTTCCGTATGAGGACTATGAATCATTTGCACATTCCTTTAATGATGTGTATGCAATGAAGCCGGAGCAGCTTCAGCTAGGTTTTTTAAAGGTGCTAAAGGGTTCGAAGATGCATGATAATGCAGGACGATATGGTTTACAGTATACAAGCTGTCCGCCGTATGAAGTATTATTTACAAAGTGGATATCTTATGATGAGATCCTGCGGTTAAAGCAGATCGAAGAAATGGTAGAGATTTATTATAACAGCTGTCAGTTTGAGAACACGCTGCCATTCCTGGTGGAAGAATTTGATTCGCCGTTTGATTTTTATGCGAGCCTTGCTTCTTATTATGATGAAAAGGGATATTTTATCCAGACACCGGCGAGAATCTACCGGTATCATGTACTGCTTCATTTTGCAGAAGAACACTTCCCTAAGAAGACAGAATTGATTCGGGAAATGCTGGTATTTGACTTATATCTTCGTGAGAATATGAAGACCCGACCGGATTTCGCCCCGGAACAGGAGGGTGTGGGAGATTTGTTCCGGGACTTCTACATCCGTGAGGCCAACGACCACAGATACCTTCGGGAAGAAGACTATCATGGCTGTGACTGGAAATCTATGTCCAGAATGACACACATAGAAAAGATTTATTACAACAGAGAGACGGGAAATCGTCTGTCTGAAGTATGCTATATATTATTCGATTACAAACGCCGTGATCCGCTGACCGGGGATGCAAGGTATATGATAGTAACACCTGTCGCATCCATGTGATTAAAGTTTGGCTGTCTCATGTTGCCCGGGATACTGCTATTTTACGGATGTGTATGTGTTCGGCCTCATGTTGTCCGGGATACTGCCGGTATACTTTGTATGTCTTGTTTTTTTCTATTCGTTGCAAATGTCTGATTCGCTCATGCTCCTGTGCCAACTCGCCTTTCAGGCTCAAACAGGCACCCGCATTCGCTGACAATTTGCATCTCATAACGAAAAAAGCAAACGACAGTACAAAGTGTACCGGCAGTATCCCGGACAACATGAGGCAGGATACATATACACAACAGTAGTTCAGACAACACGAGACAGGTTACATATATACCCGCGGAACAGCGCTGTTGACGAAAATCGGGTTGATTGGAAATGTAACCATATCGCCTACCGAGATATTACATCCGGTTGTATCCACGATCACGGAGTTCATACTGATTTGACCTAACACCGGAAGCCGGCAGTCTTTAAAGCTGGCAGCCGGTGATTTTTTATGGAAAGTGCCTTTTAATTTATAATAAATACGGATCGGAGAGAAGAAATTTGTCCGGAAATCGGTGTGGCGTTCCATCCCAAGTCCATGATAATATCCGACGGAGATAACGGCTGTTTTTGTATTGTGTGACAGTTTAAAGCTGTGACCATAGCCGATGTTGTGACCGACCGGCAGCTCATAGATATCGTCCACACAGGCAGACAAATTGCAGACCTCATGAAAACCATAATCATTTGGAACCGCAAGTCTGCCAAGAAAGGCAGAGCCGATGCGGATGGCATCTAAATTCATGGATGGATATTTTATCATCGAGGTTGAAGATGAGATATGACGGATGCCTACCGGAATACCGTCTTTCTGGAGTGTGTCACAGAGGTGAGTGAAATCCTGAAACTGTTTCTTCACATAGTATTCATTTCTGCATGCAGCTGCATGGAAATGAGAGAAGATACCGGTGATCCGCACATGTCTTAGCGACTGTACGGTATCGGCAATCTGTTTTTCTTCGGAACATAAGAAGCCGTATCTACCAAATCCGGTGTCAATGCAGAGATGTGCATGGACTGTCGGATGGTTCATGTAGGCGGCTGTTTCATCGATCACATGCGCACAGTCGGTACTGGTGATGCTGAGCGTGATATCGTGATCGATCGCAGTCGTGATATCTTCTGAGTTATATAAAGGCGTCATCAGCAGGATATTTCCCGTGATGCCGTTTCTGCGTAAGGTGACAGCATCTGACAGTTCGGTTACACCATAGTTATCAATACCCTTTGATTGTAAGAACGATGCAAATTTTGTAAGCCCAAGCCCATAAGCGTTCCCCTTTAATACTGCTATGACCTTTGCGCCATTTGCCAGACGTTTGATGATCCGTATATTGTTATCCAGTGCATTTGTTTTGATTGTAAGAGTTGTCATGTCCTCAAGTTCCTCCGGTTTCATGTAAGTATTTATCTCATTGTTTATCTACAGACATATGGTCTGTTGTCGAAACTCGCTGCCCGGGCATGAGCGGTTGTTCATTTATTTGATGAATCTAGCATATATTCGAAATGCATCATTTTTGTATAAAAACCGACACAGAAATGCAATATCTTTGAACTTTTTTTGCATCGTTTGTATGCAATCCGGAAAAGTGGATGTTGTATAAGAGTAAAATGTGATAAACTATTTGTAAATAAAAACAGGATGGAAACCGTTTATGCATACACTGATAACAGAGATTCGCGATAAACAGAATATTACAAAGGAACAGCTTCAGCTTCTGCTGGAAACAGACAATCGGGAAATGATCGAAGAATTGATGGCATGTGCCAGAACGGAAGCACAGAAGGTATACGGAAATAAAGTCTATATGCGTGGACTGATCGAGTTCACAAATTATTGTAAAAATAACTGCATTTATTGTGGGATAAGAAGAGATAACTGCCATGTTGACCGATACCGGCTGACCAAAGATCAGATCCTTGGCTGTTGTCAGAGTGGATATCGGCTCGGTTTTCGGACATTTGTGTTACAGGGAGGCGAAGATCCGTTTTATACAGATGACCGGATCTGTGAGGTCGTATCAGAGATCAAACATCAGCATCCGGACTGCGCGATCACATTGTCGATCGGAGAGAAAAGCAGAGAAGCCTATGAGAGGTATTTTTCTGCCGGGGCGGAACGTTATCTGCTACGTCACGAGACTGCGGATAAGGCACATTATGAGAAGCTTCATCCGAAAGAAATGTCATTTGACAACCGGATCCGGTGCCTGCATGACCTGAAAGAGATCGGTTATCAGACTGGGTGTGGCTTTATGGTCGGTTCACCATATCAGACGGTCGATACGTTATATGAGGATCTCTGTCTGATCAAAGAACTGGAACCGGAAATGTGCGGAATCGGACCTTTTATTCCGCAGGCAGACACACCATTTGGAAAAGAGGCTGCCGGAACACTTGAGATGACCTTACGGCTGTTGTCAATTATCCGTCTGATCCATCCGACCGTGCTGCTTCCTGCAACGACAGCACTTGGCACGATCCATCCGCTTGGCAGGGAGAAGGGAATTCTTGCCGGGGCAAATGTTGTGATGCCGAATCTGTCACCGGTCGGTGTCCGGAAAAAATATCTGTTATATGACAATAAGATCTGTACCGGGGAAGAAGCCTCGGAGTGCTGTGGCTGTATGATGCGGAGAATGCAGGGAATCGGATACGAGGTTGTGGTTGACCGCGGCGACCATCCATTGTATGACAAGAAAAGATGAATGCATATATTGGAGAAATGCAAACATGGGAGGGGCTTTTTAGCTGAAGGTGAAAATATCTTTGTTATTGCAGATTTTATGAAAGAAAGATGTTGGAAAACATTCTGATTATATTAAGAACTGCATGTTTTACATTCTGCAATACGACAGCAAATAAAATGGGCGGTTTTTTGTCACTGACTAACTATATATTGACATTAGCAAAGATTTCGTCATGCGATGCACATTGCCAGTAAATACGGGTGCCTGTCTGAGCCGAAG
>JABLTO010131353.1_pt1 | contig 11878 bp, 8 predicted proteins | sample 7160091 | NCBI WGS metagenome assembly JABLTO01 (sample SAMN14651225, study PRJNA627086) | human gut metagenome | isolation source: feces | host: Homo sapiens
AGACGGTCGGCAGGATGGGTCTCGTAGGGAACTTTATAGGTTTCCTTCTGTTTGCTGAGAAAACTCTTGATCTCCTCGATGCTCTTGGCATTGGCAGTAGCGATCATCTCCGACATTTCGATGATCCAGTGCCCTTGTAGCTTGCGGTACACGTTGTCATCGTCCAGCCGCCGCAGGTCATCCGAGAACCACTCGTCTTTGACCGCCAGCAGCCGAAAAAAGGTGGACTTTCCAGCGCCCTGACCGCCCACCAGACAGAGCATGATTTCAAATTTGCATCCCGGCTGGAACACCCGTTTGATGGCTCCCAGCAGGAAAATCTTCATGGCTTCGCAAGTGTATTCGTCCTCCGCAGCACCGAGGAAATGGTGCAGGACATGGGCTATCCGTTCAGTCCCATCCCATTGCAGGCCGTTCAGATAGTCCCGGATGGGGTGGTAGCGGTTCTCATTGGCAATAATGCGGATGGCGGATTCGATCTTCTTTTCACTGGAAATGCCGTATTTCTCCATCCGACGAAGGATATACTTCATGTCGGTGTCGCTCAGCGTCTTGCCGGAGCGGGGCCAGCCCACAGGCTTTACGATGTCGATGCGCTCACTCAACAGATTCAGCCGGACGACATCGGCAAGCACATGGTCGTTCTGCAAAATCGTGATGCAGTTTTGGATTGTCCGCCGGATTTCGCCATTGGAATGTTTGGACAGCATCTCCTTCACATCCTCAACGGTTCGGGGAGTGCGTTCCTCGTTGACTTCTTTGCTCAATAAACATCACCTCATACTATTATTGAAAACGATTTTCCGATTTTTCCGCAGCGGGTATATCTCCGGGTTTCCGTTGCAACTGCTCTGCCTGCAAGCGGCTTAGCAGTTGCAGAACGGAATCCCGTGCTTTCTCCTTGACCTGCTCCTTGCCCTTTTGCCGGACATCCGGTCTCAGGAGCTTTTCCTGCAAGCGAGTGGCAGTGGTCTGCATGGTCTTGAGGAACTTGTCCAGCACGGTATCCAACCGATGGACAGCGTACTCTCTCGTGGCCTGCGGAGCCTTGCGTTCCGGGGACAGCACCCACTTTTTTGTGTCCTCGATCATCCGCATATCTTCCTTGCGGGTCTCGGTGCGTACCACGTCGGTCACGACCTCCACCGCCTTGTCATAGGCTGCTGCCGAAACATCATCCAGAAGGGTTTCCATATCCGAAACTTTCAGGGTCAGTTCGTCCAGCTTGTTCTGCTGGGCGGCAAGCTGCTCCTTCTGCTTGGCAAGGATAAAATCCTGCTTTTCCAGATACTTGCGGTTGCCGTACTCCGCTTCCTCCTCCAGTTCCAGCCCGTGCCGCTTGGCAATCTCGAACAGCATCTTTCGACAGGCGGCATCGAAAGTGATCTTGCGGTTGTTTCGGCGATTGAGGGGCTTATCCGGGTCGGGCAACTCAAAGCCCAACGCTTCCAACGCCTTTTCCTGCTGAGGAGCGATCTCGCCGTACTTGTTCTCGCAGTCGAACACATGACGCTCATGGATGTGGGGAGTGCTTTCGTCCAGATGCAGTGCCCAGTCCAGCAGATGAACATGAGTGCCAAAGCGCTCATGAAATTCGGACATAAACTCTGTCACCACTAAAACCAGATCTTCCACCGATGCGTGTTCGTCCAACGTTCCGAACTGGTAGATGGTTTCTTCCGGGCAGGTTTTCTTACCTGCAAGCAAGTCCTCTATGGTTCGATTGCGCTCGGTGTGGCGAATCTTCGCATTGCGGGCATTCTGGTTCTCCACAAAGTGAGCGTAATGGATTTCATAGAACATCTTCTCCACATCGCTGAATGCGGCAGTCTGTTTATCCTTGTCGGATGCAGAACGGATGCCATGATAGCAGTCCCAGTAGATGTTACCTTTAGCTCGTTCCGGGTCAATGTGCTCGCTGTTGGAAAGGTTGAAACTGCGGTCATTGTGTTTTGGGTTATAGGTGCCGTGGGTTCCGGCTCGTCCGTTGTGTCGTGTTAATTTCAGATAGGCATCCCTCTTTTCCTGTATTTTTTGTGTACGGCCACTCGTGCGATCAAATCACAGAAGTGATACAATTCTTCTAAGCAACGGGTCTCGCATTTCAAGACCGTGTCTTGAAATCTTCTCTCGGAATCGAAAGGTAATCCTTTCGGAAAAGGATTTATGTCTTTGTTATACTGCAAAGAAAGTGGCCTATCGCTCCTTCCCTCAGTGGGAAATCATGGCGTTTGTCGCTTTCCGCTTAGAAGAGTTTGCTTTCGCTCTGCAAGAAAAGTATAGCAGAGAAGCTTGGAATCGAACAGGAACTGAGAGTTCCTAATTTTCAGTGAAAGTAGGAAGCATCGTTCCCATTTCTTGTTGCATCGCTATTCTTTCTTTGCGGAAAATCACTAAGATGCTGCATTTCTGCAATTATCATAGCACCTGAAATCACCAAAGTCGTGGGCTTCGTAGGCCTATTATTGGCCCCCTAAGTGAACCCGTTTTGATTACTTTTTCCTGATTTTGGTATAAGGTTTAGCAGGAGCTTCTTTCATTTCAACAGCTTGCCGGGAGAGTGCGCAGCAGCGGAGCTGCTGGATCTGCCGCCATTTTGCGCCAGATAATACCCAGTAGGATATGACGCACAGCATCATATCCCTGGGGCAAAGAGCTGCGCTCTCTGCACTCTTGCTCCGGGCAAGCTGTCCTGGAATGGACAGCTCGTCCGGCTTCAATATGTATCGAGAACCAGCGTATTTGTTGGTTCTCTCAATTACAGACCAGCACACTGGTCTGCTTAATATGTTAAGGTCTCCCATATTCGCCCTCGGCTCCCTAGGAGTGGGGAATCGTCCGGCAGCGGATTCTCACCACACCATTGGCATTTCAGCCACCCCGCCTTCGTTATGGCCGGGCTGCGAGTTACAGAAGTACCTTTTGCGAAGTACCGGACGATTGAACTATTCTGTTTTCAAGGAGCCGATTTTTATAGTAAATCTTCAGAATTTAGGGCTTCCGAAAAATCATCTCTCTAATTGGTAGGCATTGAAAACGGCTAAAATATAACCCGAAAAAGAAATTTGTTGAAAAGTTCTTGGAAAATATAGTTGAAATAACCGCTGAGTTAAAATATCGTCAGTTTATCGAGCAGCCAACTGAGGTAGACAATTTGCAACAGTGAGCGTATCCAAAGTCTAAGCACTCTTGAAAAAAGATGCTCTCACTTGGTAGGCATCGAAAAAGGCCATTTGACACCCATTGACAATTCTTTGTAATAAAGTTGTCATAAGTCCCCACCTCGAAAAAGTCCCCTCAATAGGTAGCCGACGAGAATAGCTAAAATATAGCTATCTTTTCGAAAATTAACAAAAAAGTCACAAACGACAAAAATCGCCACATAACAGCCTGAACCCAACCATCCATTCTGGAATGGCCTTGGTTCGGGTTTGTTATGCAGCGATAAGAGAGCCAAAAACTTGCTCCGGCTCCTTTGGACGTCGAACGGAAATACTAAGTGTTTATGTCATATTAAATTGTTGGAATACACTGCCACAGAAATCGAACTGTGTCAACAAAAAGTTTTGAAAGCACGCCACTTTCGGCTGCTTGCAAGAAAAAATGAGGGAAACTTTGGCAAAAAGAGAGAGGGCTGGACGGTGCCAGCCCTCTTGACATACGCAAAAGCATTTATCAAATAAGAGCAGTATAACAGCTGAACGACTATCATACGGTTCAAAAAGGTTGCTGTATTTCCTGATTTTGATATTCTGCTTAATGCTTTCTGGCTTTATAGCAGCTTCTTTGTTGATTGTCGTTCTATTAATATCGGCAATGTTGTTTGAGATTGTACAAGATACTGCGGTGTCCGAATTCGCCTCAGAACAACTTTCGCAGCCTGTTCACCCATATCAAACATATCAAGATTCACAACACTCAGTTGCGGTTCAATGATTTTGGAAAAAGGAAAATCATCAAACGTAATGACAGCCATATCTTCCGGGATGCGTATTCCCGAAACTTTCAATTCATTTACGCAACCAAAAGCAATATACTGATTTGCGCAAATTACCGCATTAGGCTGCATTGGCAACTCCAGCAGTGCGCGTGCAGCTGCCGCACCGCCCTCACTGGTAGGTGGACCTTCCCTCAAATATCCTGCTGGGATCTTTTCGTTTAAGGTCGCTAGTACACCGCTTAAGCGGTGCGCAGAAATAGTATCTTCTTTGGGACCACCGATAAATGCAATTCTGTCATATCCATTGCGCCGCAAATGTGTAACTGCGATTTGCCCCGCCACTGAGTTATTGGTGTCGATCCAACATAGTTGATTGGAAAAATCCGGCGCACCTACAACAATGTAGGGCAGTTCTGTATGTGCCAAACAAATGGCCACATCCTTTGATACAACCGATGCGTGCAGAATCACGCCGTCCACATAGGAACCTTGCAGCAGTTCATCAAAATGCCGCAAAAGCTCAACGGCCGTGCTGTGCTGTACAATGAGACCATAGCCTTTTTCAGAAAGCGCGTTCTCCACACCTGCCATGATTTCAAACAGATGCGGATTATCAAATCCCACTCCATGCTGCATTTCTGCCAGAAAAAGAATCGTTTTTGTCGCGCCGGTAGCAAAACTTTGTGCGCGGCGATTCGGCTGATATCCCAGTTCCTTGATGACCGCATTGACACGGTCACAGGTCTCTGGTGATATAGAATATGACTTATGCAGTACCTTGCTGACAGTCGCCTTGGACACACCCGCGGCTTCAGCCACTTCTTGAATCGTCACGCTCACATTTTACACCCCCTGTACGAATATGGCAAATCCCATTGGTGCAAGATAGTTGCTCTCTGCCTCATAGCCCTGCTGCCACAAAATCCCCCCTTCCATTATAGGAAGATCAGCAGATGTGATTTGATTGTTAAGAAAAACCGTGATTTTTTCCTTTTCATCAGCGCGTTCATAACCATACAGTCCTTTTTTCTTTCCAGCCTCAATGGTATGGTAGTCGCCTCTGCAAAGGGCAGGATGTTCCGTTCTCAGGTGCATCGCCTTTTTATAAAAGTCTGCTAAGGCCGGCGGCTCCTGCGACCATGTCATTTCATGGCGGTACTCTGCTTCCAGCAATCCATAAATGCCACGCTCATCGCCATAAAAGACAGACGGAATCCCTGTAAAGGTCATCTGGAAAAGCACAGCGAGTTGCATTCTTGCCGGGTCTTTTTCGCACAGTGAATAAAAGCGGCTCACATCGTGGCTGTCCAGTAGATTAAGCTGAGCATACAGCACTGGAAGTTTATACCGCATCCTCATATTGCTCACACGGGCATCAAATTCCGCCGCATCGATGCTTTGCTCAGCAAAGAAACGGCGGCAATGCTTGCGAAAATCGTAATTCATGGTGGAATCGAAAATATCGCCGTTCAGCCAGTGCTGGGCGGTCTCCCAAACTTCTCCAATGAGGATGCACTCTGGCTTTTCCTCCTTCACCGCTTGCCGAAATGCGCGCCAGAACCCATCGTTGATCTCGCTAGCAACGTCCAAGCGCCAGCCATCAATGTCAAATTCTCGCACCCAATAGCGCCCTACCTCGCAGAAATAATTCTGCACCTCCGGGTTGCAGGTGTTGGTTTTGGGCATCATACGCTCATAGCCGAAGCATTCATAGGTCGGATAAGTTTCAGGATTTTCCGGTTTCTCCACGGGAAACTGAAGATGGTAAAACCAGTTTTTATATTTCGAGGTTTCACCATTACGCACTACATCGTCAAAGGCGAAAAAATTCCACCCTACATGGTTGAATACGCCATCAATAATAACACGCATTCCCCGTGCATGACAGTCGTTGACCAACTGCCGAAAATCCTCATCCGTGCCGAAGCAGGGATCGATGTGATGATAATCCAGCAAATCGTATTTATGGTACTCCCCTGCTGCAAAAATTGGATTCAGGTATATGCAGGTAGCCCCCAGTTCCTGAATATAATCCAAATTCTCAATCACACCGCGTAAAGTTCCACCGAGTTTCCCGTGCGTAATCTGGCCGTTCCACTCTTTTTCAGATGTCTTTCCTGAAATAAAGCGATGACTTGTGGCGAAACTGTCTGGGAAGATATTGTAAACCACTGCGTCTTGCGCCCATTCGGGCGGTGCCGCAATGTCTGCTGGATGATTAAACGGAAGTTGGTAGTATTCCGAGCGATCATCTACGCGGTGATCTGTAAAAAAGTCGCCATAATACAGCAATTTCTGTGTTCCATCATCGAGTTCAAAATAATAGCAGATGCGCTTATAAGGACTTTCCAAGATAACTTGGAAATAATCAAACCATTCGTCTTGCGCCTCAACCTGCATCTCTACGGACGAGAAAATAACCGGTGTCAGACGGCAGGCACGATCTGCATAAAACAGCGTGCAGTGCTTTAGATCATCACGCCCGGCACGCAGCCGAAACACAACATGGTTTGGATCGATCCCGTGTGCCTGCTGTGACATCGGGATATGCTGGATGGCTTCAAATTTCATTGTGTCATCTCCCATTTTGAGGCACTCAACCCTTGACACCACCGGCAGTCAAACCGGAAGTCATATGACGCTGTACTGCAAAGAACACAATCAGAATCGGCAAGCTGACCACCAGGGAAGCAGCTGCAAAAATAGGCCAGCTTCCGCTCATTTCCGTTGCCTGCAAAGAGTACAATCCGGCTGCGAGTGTATAATTCTCGGCACCTGTCATAAAGGTCGTTGCAAAGAGATATTCGTTCCAGACATAAATCAAGATCATAACCGCCGTGACCAAGATGCTAGGGCGCGCCAACGGAAGAACAATACGCGTGACAAGTTGGATGCCGCTTGCGCCGTCTATTTCCGCCGCTTCCTCGATTTCGCGCGGTATCGTATCAAAGTACCCTTTCATATTCAGTAGTGCAAACTCGGCCATAGTTCCGGTATAAATCAGAATCAACCCGACTTTGCTGTTAATCAGCCCCAGAGGGCGCAGCAACGTATAAATCGCAAACATGGAAAGGACAGAGGGAAAAGAGTATAGCAGAACCAACTGTTTCAGAATCGGCTTGCGCCCTTTAAAGTGCATCCGGGAAAATGCATAAGCAGCAGGGATTGACGCTGTCAGTGAAATAAGAACCGTAACCACCGCCAGCGTCATACTGTTTTTGAACCACAGCATGACGGGTTCTTCAGTAAAAACTGCAACATAATTTCGTAATGTGAAGTTCTTTGGGATAAAGCGAAAGTCAGAGCTTACAAGGCTGTTGTCTGCATTCAAAGAAACTGACAGTGCGTACAAAATCGGGATCAACGTGACGAAACAAATCACGATGAACAAAATATGCAGGCCGACTTGCTGGATTGCCTGTTTGAGCATACGCTTTTGGTGTCTCGTCATCTGTTACCCCTCCTTTGCTTTGCGGCTGGTTGCCATCGAGAACAGAATCAAAATGACAAAAATCAGGATAGAGATTGCAGAACTGTATCCATAGTTGTTTGTGATAAATGCATTCTCGTAGGCATAAGTCAGGATTGTGTGAATGTTAGCGCCTGTTTTTGCGCCTGCCTGTTGTGTCAACAGGTACACCACATCGAATTGTTTGAAGGTTGTAAACACTGTGATCAACACCGATGGAGCAATGATTGGGCGAATCGCAGGAATCGTAATAAAGTATGCCCTTTGGAACCAGTTTGCACCGTCGAGGATTGCACTCTCATAGCAACTATGATCCACAGCTTGCAGGGCACCATCCATAATCATAATCATGAACGGTAGCGCCAACCAAAGGTTAACAACTGTGCAGCAGATAAATGCTGAAACATCATTCGCTAGCCAGCGTACTGTTGCCAGTCCAAGCTTCTGCATCCACTGGTTCAGCAAGCCAAACTGCGAATTAAAAATACCTGTTTTCCAGAGCAGAATCGACACATAGCCCGGCATAGCCCAAGGAATCATAAGCAGAGTCTTGTAGACCCGCCTCCCCTTAAAGTTCTGTATATTCAACAGACTTGCCAGCACGAAAGCAATCACCAACTGTAGTACCATGTTTAGCACAGTCCACAGTATGGTACGAAGCAATGCTGCTAAAAAACCTGAGTCGAAAACGAACAGTGCATCTTTATAATTCTTCAGCCCTACAAACGAGAAGTTGAACCAATGGTAAACGTTCATGTTTGTAAAGGAGATGTACGCTGTGTACAGGATTGGGAATACAACGATCAGCAAGATCAAAAGCAACGAAGGGGCACTGCATAAATAAGCCCAAAACGTTTCTTTTTTGTGATTTTTCATAGTGCGGCCTTTCCGCATCACTGCATCTGTTTAATAAGGTTCTCCGCCTGCTTCTGGGCAGCCTGTGCGCTGCTACGAACGTCTTTTCCGCTCATGTTAACATCTACCAGCAGATTTTCTGTAACTGTCCACATAACGTCCATTTCAGGCACATTCGGCATAGGAACCGCATCCTGCGCCGTATCGTACATAGCCATAACCATGTCGTCACCACTGATGGTAGGGTCATCATAGCAGCTCTGTTTTGCAGGGGCACAGCCACTTGCTTTTGCCATAGCAATGCCAACAGAATCATTTGTCAGCACCTGCAAAACCTTTGCGATTGCATCATGCTTACGCTCGGCTGCAACTTTCAGCACATGGACACCCTGCACACCGGAATACGGTGCAATTTTATTGCCTGTCTCATCCACGGTAGGCATTGGCGCAATACCTAAATCAATACCGCTCTCACGCGCTGTAGGAACCAGCCACGGTCCGCCAATGGTAGAGTGCGCTTTGCCCTCGCGGAACAGCGTGTTCACGGTGGAATACTCACCTTCGGTAGGCATAAGTTCCACAAACTTTTTGTGGTATTCAAGTGCCTTGATAGTGTTCTCATCATCGAGGCCGGGTTCGCCGTTTTCGTTCAGAATGTAACCGCCAAATGCATGGAGCCAACCTGCAGCGTAGTACGCCGTGCTGTGCTGTTCCACAAAGCCGTAATGCCCGCCCTTCGTGTTTTCCTGCATATACTTGTACAGTTCTTCTGTGGTCGAGGGCACCTCGTCATCACTCATATAGCGCCTGTTGTACATATAGAGCAGAGTTTCAAAGTAAAGTGGAAGCTGGTACACTTCTCCCTTATAAGTAGCAGCCTCAACGGTCATCGGAATGTACTGATCCAAGGTGCTTTTATCGATGAAATCCGTTATAGGTGCGAGAATGCCCATTTCGGCGTATACGCCGATTTTATCATGTGCAAAGAAGTACATATCGGGGGCAGATTTCGGATCGTTGCCGACCATCTTCAGCGAATCAGTCAAACCGTCTTTCTTTTCCAGTTTTACCACGATATCCGGGGCAAGCGTATCTAACTCAGCTTGTAGTGCCTGCGCGACTTCATCTTCTTTGTCGTGCCAAATCGTGATGGTAACCGGGCCATCTGTCTGTGAAGCATTACCCGTACCGCCCGACGAGCAGCCGGTCATCAGCAGCGATACCGCCACACATACACTTAAAAATCCTGCTATCAGGCGTTTCATGGAATACCTGCCTTTCTAATCATATCAAATAAGGAGTACGGGCCGTTCAGCCCGTACTCTATATTTTTCTCTGAAGATTACTTTTTCTTTTTGGAAACGACCACGCCGCCTGCCACAGCAGCAATCACCACAACAACGACAATTGCAATCGGCATTGTGTTGGACTTGGTTTCTGCAGGTTCCGCTGCAACCGTAGGCTCACTCTCTGCAGCAGGAGCCTCATAGGTAACCTCTGCATTTTCTGCATCGGTTACTACAATCCAAAGATCCTTTCCAGTGTCCACACTGAGGTCACTGGTCTGAATGCCGCCCTCATTGGCATTCACGATAATGCTGTTGACCCAGCCGGGAACAGAAAGCGTCAGCCAACCGTCTTCCCCCTCCTGCAAGGCTTCGCCCGGCCAGGAAGAGAATGCGTTCGTACCGTCCGGTGCGGACCATGCCCACAGATGCGGCTCGCTCCAGTCGGCAGGAGCCTTTACATGAACAGTAATATCTTCTGCAACAGGAGCATTCGGATCATTGTAAGTAAAGTCGGATGTACCATCTTCAGAAACTGTAACCCACACTTCGGCCGCATCGATGGAGATATCCTCCGTCTTCACATCACCGCTGTTGCCGTTGACAATAATGCTATTCACCCAAACGGGTGCACTGGCAGTATACCAGCCATCTTCACCTTTGGTCATCGCTTTGCCGGGCCATGCATCAAATGCGTTCTTACCATCCGGTGCGGACCATGCCCACAGACAAACATCCTGCCAATCATCGGGAACCTGCGCATGAATCTTAAACTTTTCTACATACTCCGGTAAATCTCCAGTAGTCTGTGCATCATAGCTGATTTCTACATTTTCTGCATCGGTCACTGTGACCCAAGCATTTTTGTTTTCTAGCTTGTAGTCACCGGTCTGAACCGCTGCTTCGTTCGCATTGATGATAATGTTGTTTGTGTTTTCAGGAATCCAGCAGTAATACCAACCGTCGTTGTTGCTGTCTGCTTCCATCTCGCCACCGGGCCATGCATCAAATGCATTCGTGCCATCGTCTGCCCATGCCCACAGATGCGGGGCCGACCAGTCAGACGGAAGTTTGGCATAAATGAACATTTTTCCATCGGATGCTTCCTCTGCAAACGCAGTAATCGGCATAAGCAGACACAGCATCAATGCCGCCAGCGCAACTGCAAACAAGTGTTTTACTCTGCTCATATTTGTTTCCTTCTTTCATAAGGTAAAGAGTTTTCGAGTTTTTTTTGATGCGCATCCCTAACATCTACAGAGTAGCACTCCCAACCACTAACGTCAACAAAGAAATAGGGAAACGGTTTCCTTTCAATTTGTGCACATTTCATTATGGATTTTCAATTTAAATATGCAACCTGCTATTATTTTTCGTTATTTTTGTTTCCTTGTAATCATATTGTAACTTCTTCAGCATTCGGTTTCCCTTTTGTTTCCCATCTCATTTTTGTGCACTGATACTAGTTTTTTCAGTACTACACGAACGGCAGTCATAGTACCTTTATCAAATATCGAGCTTATCAGAGTGGTGCTACCTCGGCTCTCCATGTATTTCATAACGACAGCTACAGTTACTTCACAATTACTTTCATGCATAAGTAAAAGACCGTTCACCTGCAGCATTCGTAGGATTAGTAGGTGGACGGTCGCTGTATTTATATGTTAATCTTCCATTCTTCTATGGTCGCAACCAAGCGAGAGATAATGCTCAATCTCCCCACCCAGCACAAGCTGGGCATACTCCAAGGGCTTGTTGTAGAGCAGCCAGTCCAGCTCTGCCCGCTGCGCCGGAGTGTTGCCATACTCGTCTTCAATGGCGATGCAGTCGATGGCAAGAGTAGTTTCATCTTCGAACCGGGCTTCCACCCGGTTGGTGTCCATGTTGTAGCGGCAGGAAAGCAGTTTGTTCATAAGAAAGCCTCCATGCTTTTCACATTTACTTCTTCTGCGGTGGAAAGTTCCGGCTGTCCGTATGCAAATCCATGAATCCACTTTCTGATGCAGCCCTTTATAGGTCTACATCCATCCACCACACGCCCGATTCTTACACCAAAACTAGAACAACGCTCTTTTTGCTCTGCACAAAATCCTGCATCGTTTGGCGTAAAATTGGCGTATGGCGTAGTTTTTGCTGGAAATTCACCAAAAGAAAAAGCCCGAAACTTCTCGGTACATCAAGAAGTTTCAGGCTTTGTTATCTTAAAATTGGAAATTTACTGCTCAATCGGCTTCATCGTGGGGACAGGTCAAGGAAGGCTCACAAATGGCTTTATTTTCCTTTATAAGCCTATCCATGCGGCTTCCTTTTTCCTGCTCCCGTACGTCA
>JABLTO010094314.1_pt1 | contig 11873 bp, 11 predicted proteins | sample 7160091 | NCBI WGS metagenome assembly JABLTO01 (sample SAMN14651225, study PRJNA627086) | human gut metagenome | isolation source: feces | host: Homo sapiens
ACAAGTTCAACTTTTCCTTCACAAGAATCAACTACTTTGAAAAATCCTTCGATATCTGTAATGTTCTGTACTTTCATTTCTCATTCTCCTTTTTAATCATCTTATTCTTATCGCTTTTATTATACCTTATTTCTTTTTCATTTCAATATTCTTTTCAGAAATTTTTATATGTCCTTCTTTAAGAAGTCTTCCAACGGCACGTTTGAATGCATTTTTACTTAATCCGAATTCCTGTTTGATTACTTCCGGATCTGCTTTATCGTTAAATGGAAGCTTTCCACCGTATTCTTCCATACGTTTCATGATCATCGCCGCATCGGCATCCATCTGAAGAAATGCTTTCTCTCTGACACTTAAGTCAAGCTTTCCGTCTTCTCTTACTTTCAGGACTCTGGCGGATACACGGTCTCCGACTCTTAACCTGCCAAATGCTTCTCTCTTCGGGATCAGTGCACTGTAGCAGTCATCTACTGCCACGAACACTCCGAAGTTATCACTCGTCTCGTAAATGATTCCTTCTACAGGATCATCCTTTTTATATGGAGAATCTGTACGAAGCTTTTCGTATACTTTCATTGTCGCACAAAGTCTTCCGGACTTGTCCACATACAGTGCGACAAGCACTTCATCACCTTTTTTTACTTTTGCAGTCTGTTCTTTGAACGGAAGCAGAAGGTCTTTTTCCAGTCCCCAGTCAAGGAACGCCCCGATTCTTCCGGTATCTGCAACTTTCAATACTGCCAGTTCATCTAACGTGATCTTTGGCTCCTGCGTTGTTGCAATCAGACGGTCAGACGAATCTTTATACAAAAATACTTCTACAGGATCTCCGACTTCTACATCTTTTGGTACCTGTTTTTTCGGAAGCAGGACTTTGTCATCTTTATTACCAAGATATACCCCGAACTCTACTTCTTTAACGATCATCAATCTTCTTTTCTTTCCTAAATAATCTGTTAATCCCATATTTTTCCTCTCTGTTTCCTTTTCTCTTTTTCCAAAGTGTATATGTTTTCTTATTGTATCAGCATCTATATAAGAATGTCTATGCAAACTTAAATTCGATCACTGCATACGGTCTGGCCTTTTCATTGCAAAGCTCTATAACCGTTCTGTCCTCTTCTATGGCAATCCTTGGATAGATCACATCACCATATACCGCTGATTTCTTATATTCCACACGCATCTGGTGCACTTCTTTATCTTTTGGCAATGATTCCAGCGCCATCTGTACATATTGGCAGTTGTTGACATGCTCATTCGTATCAATATGATATCTGCGTACCGGAAAACTTTCCAGTTCTTTTGCCTCTTTCGGAAGTGCGATTTTTCTTGATTCATATTCCATCTCATACGGATCTCCTACCCCGTATGGTGCAATCTCCGATTCTTCCGGTCTTGACGGACGTCCCTTTTCCATGTCCATATATACCCACAGCGAATTTGCATATGCTACATCTTTTCCTTCACTGTCTGTCATACAGAAATTACGTTCTCCAAACAAACCGTTAAAGTCCGTCGCCCATGTACTTGTCTGTATCTTTTCACCGATCTTCGGATAGCGTTCTACCATTACCTGCCAAGATGACAGGATCCATGCCCGCTTTTTTTCGCTGCAGTGTTCGATTCCAAGTCCCAGATCTTCTGACTGGAATGTACTGCAGTCCTGAAAATAATTTACGATTCCCGGCAGGGTAATTCTTCTGGTATGATCCACTTCACTGAATCGTATTCTTCCATCTATCGTATATTGATTGTCTCTCATTTTAGTCTGACTCCTTTGCATGATCTTTTCCGAAGAAAAACCACTTTAACTTAAATTCTGAAGTGGCCGTTACCATTTCATATTCTTCTGCACTTAATGCTTCTTTCAGTTCTTTCTTTCCATCTTCATCTACCACTGCACAGGTTGCATTGGTAAAACACAGATTTGGATAAAGTACACACCACCAGTTATGTCCATTTCCCTTCCCAAGTACAATTCTCAGTGCTTCGTAATTTCCCTCGGGAAAAATGATATCTCCATACCGTTTGTCCGGAAAATAGCAGGTGGTCACCTCCGCTTTCGCCCGATATGATACTTTCTCTTTTTTCAATATTTTATCTGCTGTATCCGTCAGTTCTTTTTTGTGGGTCAGGGTCCATGCTTTTGTCGCCTTTGCATCCCTTCTTTCGGCTCTGGTCATATGTGCTTTCATATACTTTAGAACCGCATCCCGCACTTTCAGTTTGATTCTCTGATCATTTGCACTGTCACTTTCTGCGATCACATGAAAACGGAAGACTTCTTTGGCCAGTGACTGCTGTGTATCGCTAAGTTCTGCATGTACAATTTCCATACGCCAGTTCATAATGCCCGCTGTCAGTATGAACGATATCAGACAGGCTATGATCAGGCAGATCGTTTCTCGTTTCATCTATGTATCTCCTTCCTGTATACTGCATTTTTCTGATACAGGAAGTCTTGACACAGCTTATCCTATCTATACACTTTTACAGTCTTTTAATTCTGTTTTGTGCGGATCACATCGATCACAGTGGTCACCTGGTTATCAATATGTTTACACATAATATCTGTTGCCGCCTTCTTCTCACCTTTACTGATGTATTCTATGATTGCGGCATGCTCTGCGATCAGCTGTGGATGTGCTTCTTCACGTTTCAGATATTCCACACGATAACGATACATCTGTTCTCTTAAATTATTCAGAAGCTGAATCAGTTTCTGATTGTCTGTTGCCATATAGATAATGTCATGGAAACGTACATCTGCTTCAGCGATCTCTGTAATATCTTTACTCTTTAAGATCTTCTTAAAATCTTCCGCAGCTTTCTTCATCTCTTCGATCTCTTCTTTCGTGATCTTATCACATGCAAGCTGCACAGCCAGTTCTTCCAGTGCTTTTCTTACTTCCAGAACATCCCGCATATTCTTTTCTGTGATCTCTGCTACCTCAGCTCCTTTTCTTGGAATCATCAGTACCAGGCCTTCCAGTTCCAGTTTGCGGATTGCTTCACGGATCGGGGTACGGCTTACTCCGAGTTTATTTGCAAGCTGGATCTCCATCAGTCTTTCTCCCGGTTTTAACTCTCCTCGCAAGATCGCCTGTCTCAAAGTATTGAACACGACATCTCTAAGCGGCAGATATTCATTCATATTTACTTTAAAATTCGATTCCATGCTTATTTCCTCCTTGCATTATGTATGCCTGTCACATACACCTGCTTTGCCAATTGCTTTTCTCTTATCTTTGCTGCTGCTTTTCTTGCTTTCTCTTTGCTGTCATAAATTCCAAAAACGGTCGGCCCACTGCCACTCATCATAGCATTCAGAGCTCCCTGTTCTTTCATTACATTCTTGATCTGTTCAATAACCGGATATTCTTCGATCGTTACCTTTTCCAGTACATTTCCCATGCTCGAAGCAACTTTTTCGATATCATGAGCCTTCAGTCCGTCTATAATACCATCAATATCCGGATGATCCTCTATCTCATGCGAATCCAGTTTTTCATAGACCAGCTTCGTCGATACACTGATCGGCGGTTTTGCGATCAGCACATGACATTTCGGGCAGGCCGGAAGTGGTGTCAGTATCTCTCCGATTCCTTCCGCAAGAACAGTTCCCCGCATAACGCAGTACGGAACATCCGCTCCCAATGTCACTCCTCTTTCCATCAGTTCTTTCTGTGAAAGACCAAGTGAAAACATACGGTTAATCCCGAACAGAACTGCCGCTGCATTCGAGCTTCCTCCTGCCATTCCTGCTGCCACCGGTATGTGTTTATCAAGGGTGATCTTTACCCCCTCTTTTACGTCGAACTCTTTCATCAGAAGGTCTGCTGCCTGATATGCCAGGTTATTCTCATTCACCGGCAGATAAAAAAGATTCGTCGACAACTCTATTCCCGGCTTTTTCGTCTTTTCTATCCGGATCTGGTCGTACAGGTACACTGTCTGCATCACCATACGTACATCGTGATATCCGTTCTCTCTCCGCCCCAGAACATCCAGACCCAGATTGATCTTTCCAAGTGCCTTCAATTCCATTTTATCCATTCTATTTATCTCCTTACATTTTGTATACAATGTGCTTATAGTATACTCAAATTTTGCTTAAAAATCAATATTTTATCGCCTTTATTTACATCTTCTTTTTCCATATGATTCACTTCTTTTATATTTTCCACAGTCGTATTATATTTTTTCGCCAGATTCCACAATGTATCCCCGTTTTTCACAAAATATCCCACAATGCCGGGTCTGTTTTCCAGCTCCTCGGTACTCATCGGGGTGAACTTTGCGGATTCAATATTTTGCACCATAACAGGCTCTTTCTGGAAGCAGTTGAATGCCAGCACAGCCTTTACTTCCACCTCTCCGTTTCCCATAAGTCCTACGGAAAGCTGCTCAACTGTCCAGTCCAGTTCTTCTGCTTCAGGTTCTCCGCCCCCATTCTCTAAAAGATATGTAAACGGCACCATTCCCTGCCATACACCAAACGGCATCTGATCATCTTCCCTGACATACAAAAACATCAGATGAAGAACACCTTCGATATGGATTCCATCTTCTTCTGCTTTCGTAGATTCCGGCTGTATCTTTCCTTTACAGTAACAGATCTGAAGAATATTGTCTTTTAGTTCCGGAAGTGTCAGTTCTTCGGCGATCCTGCATTTTGAATGGTTCTGAAGCTTTAAGCGGAAGCACTTCTTTTCTTTTATATCCGGAACACAGACATGATCCAGCATATACATATCTTCAAGAATCTGGATTTTTTCTTCTTCATATACAATAAGACGTACTTCCAGTGTCGCCTCTATACCAAGAATACGCATTTCCCCGTTTTCATCCATGCGGGCTTCAACATTCACATCTGTAAGATTCAGACTGGCCTGATGATACATTCCCGGCACAGTCCCCATACATTCTATCCTTCCCTCATATGGAACCGTCCTGTTTATCCAGTCTGTCTTTTCTTCCACACTTTCATAGAGGCAGAATATATTCAGTTCCCCCTGTATCAGGAGTTCATCCGTTCCAATCTGTGTATCTGCTTTTCCGCCTGTCACATCCGTCCAAAGAATCGTACCGATATTCTCTTTTGTCCCGCTAAGAGACACCTCTTCTTTAATCCGGTACGTATCCTTTCCTGTTGCAAATACCTTCAGAAGTTCTTCTTCTTTTGTCTTTTTAAATACAGGATTTTCTCCTTCTATATCTGTTGTGAGCTCTTCTCCCACACATTTTTCCATTCCGATCGTAATCTCTGCAAGTGTCTTGATATTCAGTTTTCTTGAATGGATTACCGTTACTGTAAGATCAACATCTGCTGTCTTTAGTACCAGATTTCCATCCGGCTCCTGCTCAAGATAGATCATTTCTTCAAATGGAATCCTTCCTTCCAGGCTTGCAGGCTCCGGTATCGTTTCATCTGCAGTATACAAAACTCTGAATTCCAGTTTGCCTGTCACTTTCAGATAATTTTCTACCTGTTTCATCTCTTCCACCTGTAATGTCCCGTCACTTATTATAATCCTGCCTACATCCTTCTTTGCATCCGGAACATTATAATCATCATCAATATAGAACTGGTCATTTACCGTCTTTCCGTTCTGAAAAGTACGGATCTCCTTTTTTAAATACTCCATTGACACTTCCTGCCTCCTCTTATTCATATATGATCTGTTTATCCGTATATGGTATCTTTATGACAATATATGGATATGTCTTTTTCTTATGCGTCTTTTCTTTCTTCTGTGGCCCGAGAAGTGTTGTACGTACGACCACTGTATGTTCCGTCTCATAACACTCATTCACTTCGATGCTGTATCCTGTCGTTTCCTGCCGTCCGTATCCTCTTACTATATAAAGGTATCTGCCTTCATTCCCCGTATCTGCATAACTGATCCACATCTCCGACTTTTCGGCTTCTGCAATCTCTTCTTTTAATTTTTCGGGGATTTCTTCTTTCTTTACGATCTCATATTCTATCTCTCCTGTTTTCTGTTCTTTTAACGTGCCAAAACTACAGCCGGTAAACAGCAACATCACTGCGACAGCTGCCGCGGTCCATCTTCTTTTTTTCATGCTGCCCTTCTTTCTGACACTTCTATTTTCTCTTTACTATCTTACACACTATGGGTGTAAAAAATGCCGGATTTATGCTATCATAGAAAATACACAGAGAACCTGGCAGCCATTACAGAATCTTTGACAACTGGCAGTTTCTCTTGCATACTTTGGTAGCAAAATGAAAATAAAGGAGATTAATTATGATAAGACTTATTTTTGTCGCCTTATTCGTAGTTCTATTTCTGATCATCGGTATTCCGGTTCTTGGAATTGAATGGCTGATCGGCAAAGTCAGCAAAAAAACTATGGATTATTCCAGTCTGCGGCTGGTTCAGTGGGCATTTAAGATGATCATTAAGCTTGCCGGTATCGAACTTACCGTGATCGGAGAAGAGAATATCCCGGAAGGACCGGTTCTTTATATCGGAAATCACAGAAGCTACTTTGACATCGTTATCACTTACGCCAGATGTAAGAATCTGACCGGTTATATTGCCAAAAAGGAGATGCTTTCTATCCCACTTCTTCGCACATGGATGAAACGCCTCTATTGCCTCTTCCTTGACAGGGAGAATCCAAAAGAAGGACTGAAGACCATCCTGCAGGCAATCGATTATGTAAAACACGGTATTTCCATCTGCATCTTCCCGGAAGGCACCCGGAATAAAGGGGAAGAATTATCCTTACTTCCGTTCCATAACGGTTCCTTTAAGATTGCAGAAAAGACCGGCTGTCCGATCATACCGATGAGTCTTAATAACACCTGTGATATTTTCGAAGGACATTTCCCGTTCATCAAAAAGACTCATGTCATCTTAGAATATGGCAAACCGATCTATCCGAAAGAACTGGATAAAGACGAGAAAAAGCGTATCGGAGAATATTGCAGTAATATCATCAGTGAAACCATTCATAAGAATCAGGCACTTGTATAGTGCCTGGTTTTTTTCTTTTACATTTATTCCCTTAAGTGCTATAATAAAACGGTATAACTAAAAAAAGAAATGTACTGCAAACAGCAGTAAAAAGGAGTTTGAAAATGAGCAAACGAAATCTTACCTTGCTGACAGATCTGTACGAACTTACTATGATGCAAGGATATTATGAAAAAGGGCAGAACGAAAAGGTCATCTTCGATGTATTTTTCCGCCAGAACCCTTGTAACAACGGATATTCTGTATGTGCAGGTCTTGATCAGGTAATCGATTATATAAAGAATCTACATTTTACTTATGATGATGTAGACTATTTAAGAGGTCTTGGAATCTTCAAAGAAGATTTCCTTCATTATCTGAGCGGCTTCCACTTCAGCGGTGACATCTATGCCATCCCGGAGGGAACAGTCGTATTTCCGAAGGAACCTCTTCTGAAAGTGGTTGCTCCGATCATGGAAGCACAGCTTGTTGAGACGGCGATCCTGAATATCATCAATCATCAGTCTCTGATCGCAACCAAGACTTCCCGTATCGTATTCGCAGCCAATGGCGACGGTATCATGGAATTCGGCCTTCGCCGTGCCCAGGGACCGGATGCAGGATTATACGGTGCAAGAGCAGCGATGATCGGCGGATGTGTCGGTACTTCCAATGTACTTGCCGGACAGATGTTCGACGTTCCTGTTATGGGAACCCACGCGCACAGCTGGATCATGAGTTTCCCGGATGAGTACACCGCATTCAAAACTTATGCAGAGATGTATCCGGACAATTGTACACTCTTAGTTGACACTTACGATACTTTAAAATCCGGTGTTCCGAATGCCATCCGCGTATTCCAGGAATTTAAAGACGCCGGAAAACCTCTGATCAAATACGGAATCCGCCTGGACAGCGGTGACCTTGCATATTTATCAAAAGAAGCCAGAAAGATGTTAGACGAAGCCGGATTCCCGGAAGCTACCATCTGTGCTTCTAACGATCTGGACGAGTTCCTTCTCCACGATCTTAAGATGCAGGGGGCAGCCATTGATTCCTGGGGTGTCGGTACCAATCTGATCACTTCCAAGGACTGTCCTTCATTCGGAGGTGTGTACAAGCTTGCAGCCATCCAGAATGAAGAAGGCGAATTTGTTCCTAAGATAAAAATATCTGAAAATACTGAGAAGATCACCAACCCTGGCAATAAGACAATCTACCGTATCTACGAAAAAGCAAGCGGAAAGATCAAAGCTGATCTCATCTGCTTTGCCGATGAAGTCATTGATCCAAAACAGGATCTGCTTCTCTTCGATCCTATGGATACCTGGAAGAAGACCAAGCTTGCCGGTGGTACTTACACCGTACGTGAAATTCTCTTACCAATCTTCAAGAACGGCGAGTGCCTCTACAAATCTCCTACATTAAAGGAGATCGCAGCATACTGCCGTGAGGAGAAAGATACGTTATGGGACGAGACCAAGCGTCTCTTCTACCCGCACAGAGTTTACGTGGATCTTTCCCAGAAACTCTACGATGTAAAACAATCATTACTTGATCAGATGACTATGACAGATTAAAGGAGGACTTATCGATCATGAAAATTATAGTATTAGCAGGCGGACTCAGTCCGGAAAGAGATGTATCCTTACTTTCAGGAGCCGGAATCTGTAAAACTCTCCGTGAAATGGGACATCAGGCATTCCTTCTGGATGTGTTCTTCGGCCTTCCATGCGATTCTAATAAATTAGAAGAAGTATTCAACCGCCCGGACGGCGGACTTGAGATTTCCAAAGGAATCTCTACTTCTGTACCGGATCTTGATGCACTGCGCAAGTCACGTCCGGACCAGTCACCTTCCGAGATCGGACCAAATGTCATTGAACTCTGCCAGATGGCTGATATCACATTCATGGCACTTCACGGTTCCATCGGTGAAAACGGAAAACTCCAGGCAACATTCGACAACCTGGGAATCAAATATACAGGACCAAACTCTCTTGGATGTACACTGTCCATGAACAAACTGGTTACAAAACAGATCTTCAAGACCAGTGGTGTTCCGACTCCAAGAGGAACTTCCCTGACAGCTAAGACAAAAGATACCCCTCTGGGCGAGCTTGGTTACTATCTTCCACTGGTTGTAAAACCATGCTCTAACGGATCTAGTATCGGTGTATACATCTGCCACACAGAAGAAGAATATTACGATGCAATCCACAAATCCTTCGATGTTGACAACACAGACGAAGTTGTCATCGAACCATTTATCAAGGGCCGTGAATTCGCCTGCGGTATCCTTGCCGGAAAAGCTCTTCCGCTTGTTGAGATCGTTCCAAAGGACGGACTCTTCGACTATGCGAACAAATATCAGGCAGGCGGCGCTTCCGAGATCTGTCCTCCTGTATCTCTCGATGAAGAGACGCAAGAATTGATCCAGCGTGCCGGAGAACGTGCATTTGAAGCACTTCGCATGGATGTATATTCCCGTGCCGACTTTATCGTATCCGATGCAGACGGTGAATTCTACTGTCTGGAAATGAACGCCCTTCCTGGAATGACAGCAGCAAGCCTTCTTCCGAAAGCTGCCAAGGCTGCCGGATATGAATACAGTGAACTTTGCGAGGCTATCATTCAGGAATCTATAAAAGCCCGCTATTAAGGAGGATGAAGATCCATGAAAAATCTTTCAATTGAAAATTTAACCAAGGCCTGCAGAGGTACCTTCCATGGTGATGAAAGTATCCTCCGCCAGGAAGTATCCGGCGTCGTGATCGACAGCCGGAAGGTGCAGCCTGGTTACTTATTTGTTGCCATTGACGGAGAACGTGTCAATGCACACAAATTCATCCCGGATACTGTAAAAGCCGGTGCCATGTGTGTCGTATCCCACGAAGATCTCGGTGAGACAGATTTTCCTTATATCCTGGTAGAATCCACAGGCCAGGCACTGCTCGACATTGCCAAGCTTTACCGAGATTCCTTCGATATGAAAGTTGTCGGAATCACCGGAAGCGTCGGAAAGACCAGCACCAAAGAGATGATCGCATCCGTTCTGGCTCAGAAATATCATGTACACAAAACACTTGGCAACTTCAATAACGAATGGGGACTTCCGATCACCATCTTCGATATGCCGGAGGACACAGAAGTTGCGGTCCTTGAGATGGGTGTCAATCATTTCGGTGAGATGCGCCGTCTCTCTTCTGTAGCCAGTCCTGACATCTGTGTGATCACCAATATCGGTATCGCACATCTGGAATTCTTCAAGACAAGAGAGGGAATCCTTCAGGAAAAATCGCAGATGATCCAGGATATGAAGAACGGTGGTTCCATTATCCTGAATGGTGACGATGACCTGCTGTCCAAAATGAGTCCTGTCAAAGGTGTGACTCCTGTCTTCTTCGGAATGGGAGACAACTGTGCATTTCGTGCTGACAATATCGAGCCACAGGGACTTCGCGGAACTTCCTGCACCATCACATTAAAAGATGGCTCTTCTTTCAACTGTCTGGTTCCTGTACCGGGTATCCACATGGTAAGCAATGCTGTTGCAGGTGCTGCTGTCGGATACACACTGGGACTGACTGCTGATGAGATCAAGGCCGGCATCGAATCCCTGCCTTCCATCCCTGGACGTAACCACATCATCGAGACCGATCATATGATCATCTTAGATGACTGTTACAATGCCAACCCAATCTCCATGAAGGCTTCCATTGATGTCCTGAACATGGCAATCGGACGTAAGGTTGCAGTTCTTGGTAATATGGGAGAACTCGGTGACACTGCAGAGGCACTTCATGCAGAAGTCGGTACATACGCAGCCGAACAGAATATAGACCTTGTCTGTGGAATCGGTGATCTGACACGCTCTCTGGTAGAAGAAGCGTCCAAAGGTGCGAATACAGAGGCACTCTGGTTTGCAGATAATGAAAGCTTTATCCAGGCTATACCTGACATCATCAAAGATGGAGACAATGTTCTGGTAAAAGCTTCTCACGGAATGAATTTCCCACAGATTGTTCACGCTCTGGAAGAATTATAGATTTAAGGAGAACATATTTATGGATTATCAGATTCTCGCCCTTGACCTGGACGGAACTCTTACCAACTCCAAAAAAGAAATTACACAGCCGACCCTGGAAGCTCTGATTGAGATCCAGGAGGCCGGAAAAAAAGTTGTACTCGCCAGCGGCCGCCCGACACAGGGCGTTATGCCGCTGGCCGAACAGCTTCATCTGGAAGATTACGGAAGTTATATCCTTTCTTTTAACGGTGGCCGCATTACAGACTGCCGGACGAAACAGGCAATCTACAACAAGATTCTTCCTGTTGATTGTATTCAGGGAATCTACGAAACGGTCCGAAAATACGCCAGCCAGGGGATTGATGTCCTGACTTATACCCCGGAACATATCTTATCCGGTATTAAATCCAACCAATATACAGAACTCGAATCCCGCATCAATCAGATGCCTGTCATTGACGCAAGTGAGAACTTTCTGGACTGCGTTCCGGATGATCCGAATAAATTTCTTGTAACCGGAGATCCGGCTGTATTAGATCAGATACGCAAAGAACTAAGTAAACAGTTTCATTCTTATCTTTCGGTCTACTGTTCCGACCCTTTCTTCGTAGAAGTTATGCCAGCCGGAATCGACAAGGCGCATTCCCTGCTTAAGTTATTAACGAGTATCGGACTGACTACTGAACAGATGATCTGTTGCGGTGACGGATATAATGATCTGACGATGATCGAAACTGCCGGTCTTGGCGTGGCTATGGCAAATGCTCAGCCTGCGGTACGGGAGACGGCAGATTATATTACGAAATCGAATGATGAGGATGGGGTACTGCATGTGATTAATGAATTTATGCGGT
>JABLTO010013553.1_pt1 | contig 11872 bp, 9 predicted proteins | sample 7160091 | NCBI WGS metagenome assembly JABLTO01 (sample SAMN14651225, study PRJNA627086) | human gut metagenome | isolation source: feces | host: Homo sapiens
ACGCTCCGCGAGGATGTGCAGTGATTCTGAGAAGAATATGTCAGCTTTCGCTGACCAGAATCACGCACCAAGTCTCACGTGCGTTCGACTTGAAAAAATAGATAAAAAGGTGAACGCAAAAGAGAAGCACTAGCTGTTCCTGCAGGGAAATCTGCCTGGGATAGCTGCTTCTCTACATAAAAAGGTTTCAGATACAGGTGTAATAGGAAAAGAGGATTTTAATGAAAAAAATTTTTCAAAAGAGTTTGATATGGTTTATCTGTGCGGTATTTGTTTGTCTGTCAGGTGCGCAGACAGTCCGTGCGGCAGAGATTTCAGAACAGTCTGATCTGGCACAGCAACTGGCTTATCAGGCAGCGTTGACGATGTATTATGATGACCGGTATTCGATCCAGAACGATTATCCGGATTATGTGATTGAGCGGATCGGTGGACAGATTGTGATGTCATGTCAGGTACAGAATGGTCAGGTCAGTTATGTCAGGGACAATAATGTGCTGGTAAAGACTTCGGATACAACACTGACAGCTGTCGGCACCGGTACAGCGACAGTCGTACTGAAAAAGGGCAGTGGCAGGAATGCGCAGTATATGAATCTGCGTATTGATGTAAAACCGGCACGGCTGACGCTGATTTATCTGCTGGGTCAGAGCAATATGGAGGGCATGTGCTCCTGGAATACAGGATATGAAAACGACAAAAATATTTTAAATACGGCAGGAGCAGTGTATTCTACTTACTTGCCGACTGCTATGAATCCATCGAACTATATGACTGATATTTTCTGGTCAGAGTATGGAACGCGTTACAATGCGAATAAATTTGTACCACAGGCTCTGACAAGTACGTACTCACTGGCTGGAACTGAGTTGCAATATCCGTTAAATACACTGACGACAGAAGTGCTTCCAAACCGGGGAAAAGGTGGCATGGACAGTGCCATTGCCTATGAGTGGCGGCAGCGGACCGGGGATAAAGTGTGGATTGCCAATCTGGCATATTCCGGTTCCAGAATTTATGAGTGGGTACCGGGAAATGATGTCTATGAGCGGGCAGCAGTGACAGCGCAGCTTGTACGGCAGGTTTATGCGGCAGAGATTGCAGCAGGACATTATACCACAGGAAATCAGCTTATGTTCTGGATGCAGGGGGAGCTGGACAGTCTGACAATACAGGCAGCGGATTACCGACAGTACTTCCTGAGCATGTATCAGGATTTTACAGCGCGTGTTCCGGTGGAAAAATGTGGGATCATTACCACAAGAACTGCAGCCGGCACACACAAATATACGGATGATCTTTATCTTACAGGTCCTCGTATTGCACAGTATGGTATGGGTGCCAGCCCGGAACTGTCAAACATTTATGTGGTATGCAATGTGCATGAACAGTGGATTACCGATGAAGGGACGGCACAGTATTTCCGGAATCGATATCCGTATGGCATTTTTACCTATCCGGTGCGCAATGGGGCTTATGCTATTCCGACTTGTATCAATGATGCTCATCATGATATCCATTTTTCCCAGATTGGGCATAATGAAAATGGCATTGTGGCGGCAGATAATATGTATGCAGTGGTATACGGCACCTCTGCGGGTCAGAGAAATTTCGTCTGGAGAGATGCAGAGTATCAGGCAGTCAGTCAGGTGACGCTGCGCAAAAATAATGATATGGTGCTGGTTGGTATACCGGATCCTGTTTATCTGTCAAAACAGGTGAGTTATGTGACATCTGCCGGATTATCTTATGACTTCCGGACCGGAACACTGACGGCCGGTGCAGCAGCCGGGGATCAGTATGTGGATGCCCGGATGTCGGATGGTACATTGCTGGCGCGTCTGACGGTGCATGTGGTGGATCATTATGATTATGAGGATTCCGCCGGAAGACCATATACCGGATTGTATCAGCAGCAGGACGGACAGTGGATTTATGTAAAAAATGGATCCTGGGCATATGATTATACCGGTTTTGTCGCAAAAGATGGCGATTGGTGGTATGTGGAAAACGGCCGGATCACGTTCCATTGTAACGGGCTGGTAAGGGGGCTTGTAAATGGAAACGATACCTGGTGGTATGTCACCGGCAGCAAGGTAAACTTCTGTAATACAGTGGCCTCCAACGCCTATGGCTGGTGGAAAATCACGAATGGACGGGTAGATTTTGATTTTTCCGGTCTGGCAGAAAACGCTTATGGCTGGTGGAAGATCACCAATGGTCAGGTGGATTTTGGCTATGTCGGCTATGAACAGAACGGATCCAACTGGTGGTATGTATATGGAGGCCAGGTATGCTTTCAGGCAACAGATGTCCTGCCGGGAACCGTAGGTGGTCAGTATGGCTGGTGGAAAGTCTGTGAAGGAAAAGTGAATTTCGATGATGATGTCTGTGAAAATGCCTATGGCTGGTGGAAAATTACCACAGGAAAAGTAGATTTTCAGTATACGGGCCTGGCACAGAATGCCTGTGGCTGGTGGATGATCCAGAATGGACATGTTAATTTTGGAAGTAACGGTCTGGTGGACAATGGAAACGGCTGGTGGCTGGTGAAAAACGGCTACGTGGACTTTAACTATAACGGTCTGGTGGACAACGGAAACGGCTGGTGGCTGATAAGAAATGGCGGCGTGGACTTTAACTATAACGGTTTGGTGGACAACGGAAATGGCTGGTGGCTGGTGAAAAACGGATGTGTGGATTTTTCCTATCAGGGATATGTCCAGAATGAATGTGGTGTCTGGTGGGTCAGCAACGGTCAGGTACAGTTTTAACAAATATTAGAGGAGAAAAATGAATGCAGGAGACGGAACAGACACAGGAGCAGCAGGACACTGCACGGGAACTGGCGGGTAAAATCATGGTGTATGCCAGGGATGAACTGATGATATCCATGCGGTTTCTGGATCGGGCACTGTTTCGGATGCCGCTGATAGCGGCGGACAGTGTGGCGGCCTTTGGTGTGGACGGAGAGACGATGTATTACAATCCGGAGTATGTGCTGCATGCTTTTAAAAAAGAAAAAAACGCATGTACCAGGGCATTTTTACATATGATCTTTCACTGTATCTTCAGCCATCCTTTCCAGTATGAAAAACTAGATCGGGAGTGTTGGGATCTGGCAACAGATCTGGCGGTAGAACATGTGATACTTGATCTGAATCTGCAATCAGTAAAACTGGAGCGTGATGGACAGATGCAACGGATCCTGTCACGGCTGCAGAAACAGGTACCGATTCTGACGGCGGAGAAAATCTATCGCTGGCTCTGTGAGCATCCGGAGAAGGCGGCAGAGTTTTTCCGGGAGGAGCCTCTTTTTATGTGGGATGATCATCTGAAATGGATTCCGGTGAAAGAGACACAGAATCCGGACCGCAGAAATGACAGCATTACCACGGATACGCGGACGGCCATGATCGGCTGTCATGAGGCAGACACCGGAGAAGAAGGTGAGCAGGAAGAGATTGATGAAGCACTGGTGGGGCAGCGTCAGGGAGAATGGCAGGAAGTCAGCCAGCATGCCAAGACGGATCTGGAAATGTTTTCCCATGAACAGGGATTTGGGGCAGGAAGCCTGCTGCTGAATCTGAATGCGGCATTACGGGATAAGTATGATTACGAAGAATTTTTGCGGAAGTTTGCAGTACTTGGGGAAGAAATGCATGTCAATGACGATGAATTTGACTACATTTATTATACTTATGGTTTACAGCTGTATGACAATATGCCGCTGGTGGAACCGCTGGAATACCGGGAGAACAAGCGTATCCGGGAATTTGTCATTGCAATCGATACATCGGGATCCTGTCAGGGAAAAACAGTGGAGCGGTTTCTGCGAAAAACTTATTCCATCCTGAAAAGCAGTGAGAGTTATTTTGAACGGGTAAATATCCACATCATTCAGTGTGATGAGAAAATCCAGCGGGATGTGAAAGTTACGACAGATGAAGAATTTGAACAATATATGCAGGATGTGGAGTTGTGCGGTTTTGGAGGCACCGATTTCCGTCCGGTGTTTGAATATGTGGACGGACTGATCCGCAGACATGAGTTTCAGGATCTGAAAGGACTGATTTATTTTACCGACGGACAGGGGACATTTCCGGAACGGATGCCGGATTATCAGACAGCATTTGTGTTTATCCAGGAAGGATATTCTATCCCGGAAGTGCCGGTGTGGGCAATCCGTCTGATCCTGGATGAAGAGGACGTATAGCAGGATATCGCAGGGAAAAGTACAGGAGGATAAAAGTACATGAATATACAGGAAGCAAAGGAACAGATTGAACAGGCGGTGCGTATTTATCTGATGAAAGATGAGTATGGCGATTACCGGATTCCGATCGAGCGGCAGCGGCCGGTATTTCTGCTGGGAGCACCCGGTATCGGAAAGACTGCTGTTATGGAGCAGATTGCCCAGGAGATGGATATTGCGCTCGTTTCTTATTCTATGACGCATCACACGAGACAGAGTGCACTGGGACTTCCGTTTATCAGTCACAAAAAATATCAGGGTGCAGAGTTTGATGTATCGGAATATACCATGAGTGAGATTGTTGCATCTGTATATGAGACGATGGAAGCGACCGGAAAGACCGAGGGAATCCTGTTTCTGGATGAAATCAACTGTGTATCCGAGACACTGGCTCCGTCTATGCTGCAATTTCTGCAGTATAAGACCTTTGGCAAACATCAGATCCCGCAGGGCTGGGTGGTTGCCACAGCCGGCAACCCGCCACAGTTTAACCGTTCTGTCCGGGAGTTTGATATCGTGACTATGGACCGACTGAAAGTGTTGGAAGTGGAAGCGGACTATGAGACCTGGCGTAACTATGGGGTGAACAAAGGAATACACGGTGCGATCCTGACCTATCTGGACATTAAAAAACAGGATTTCTATGTGATTGAAAATACTGTGGATGGAAAATCCTATGTCACGGCCCGTGGTTGGGAGGATCTGTCAGAGACACTTTATCTGTATGAAGAAAATAATTTTACCGTGGATGAAGTTCTGGTAGGACAGTACCTGCGCAACAAGCGTATTGCCCGGGAATTTTCTTCCTATTATGACCTGTATCAGAAATATAAAAAAGATTACCGTGTGGCACAGATCCTGGCAGGAAATGCAGATGCGGATGTGCGCAAACGTGCGAAAAATGCAGCTTTTGATGAGCGTATTTCTCTGCTGGGACTGCTGCTGGATGCCCTTCAGGAAAAAATCCGCCACAATGTCGAACTGGAAGATTCCCTGCGCCGGATACTTCCGGTCTTAAAAGAAATCAAAGCTGAGCTTACAGCAGCGGATGACAGGGCAGATGCCGCTGCGATCCTGGAACATCGTGCGGATACGCTGCAGCAGGAAATGGAGCAGGAGGACAAAGCAAATGCGTTGTCGTCTTCTGCGCGAAAAGGCTATCAGCTGATCCTTCATACACTGCGTCAGGATGCAAAAGAGCTTCGTATGAAAGATATCCGTGATGCGAATGCAGCATTTTTATATATCAAGGAAGCTTTTGATGAACAGGTGGGCAGCATGCAGGCGGAAAGCAGCCGGATCAGTCAGGAACTGGCAAATCTCTTTGCTTTTGTGGAGAAAATTTTCGGAGACGGCAACGAGATGCTGATTCTCGTAACGGATCTGACGGTCAATGCGGACAGCATGAAGTTTATCAGCAGAAAAGGCAGCAAAGAATATTTCAAATACAACAAAAAATATCAGTTATATGAGAGACAGCAGGAAATCGCAGATGCTTTGGAACAATTACAGATATAGGGTTGAAGATGACAGTATCGTCATCGAAGATTACTGTGGGGAGGAACTGGATGTCAGTATCCCGGCAGAGATAGAAGGGCTTCCGGTAAAGAAGATTGCACCGGAGGCATTCAGCATCCACGGTGCAATGATTGAGCGTGTAGAAGTCCCGGGCAGTGTGACAGATATCGGAGACGGTGCTTTTAAGATGTGCATGAGTCTGGAAGAATTGGTGCTGCAGGAAGGTGTCTGCCGTATCGGAGAAAATGTCCTGCTGGTGACAGCAGTGACGCAGTTGTATCTGCCGTCCACAGTGGAAAAACTGAAATGCCCATGGGAATGGGGAAAAGTAGCGATTGATGTGGCACAGGAGAATCAGCATTATTTTTCAGATGGATATGGTTTATATGAGAAACAGGAAGAAGGGTATGCACTGGTGGCAGTGCGGGCAGAGGATCAGAGAGTCCGGTATACGGTGGCTTCCAACACAACGGTGATTGAACAGCATGCCTTTGAAGGACAGATGTATATTCAGGAGGTGGAACTGCCGGAAGGTGTGATCAGTATCGAGAAGGAAGCCTTTGAAAGCTGCCAGGCTCTGCGGCGGATCGTATTACCGGAGGGACTGACCAGGATCTGCGCGGATGCATTTCGGTGTTGCATCAGTCTGGAAGGACTGGAACTTCCTTCTACGCTGAAAGATCTGGGAGAACATGCGGTGACGGATACTTACGGCTGGAGTCCGAGCATGAACGGCATTACGTATATGCGTGTGCATCCGGACAATCCATATTTTTATCATGATGCCAATGCATTTTATCAGAGAAGGGAGAATGGAAGCCTTCTGATCAAATATTTTGGTAAAAATGAGGTATGGAAGATTCCGGAAGAAGTAACGGAACTTGGTGCCATGGCACTGCGCCGTTCGAACTTGCGGGAAATCATTATCCCGGAGACTGTAAAAAGCATATCGCAGGATGCTTTTGCAGAATGTGGCCGGCTGGAGTGCATGGAATTTGCGGCGGATGGCGTAAAACTATATGTTCCGGAAAATCCGGTGTATCGGAAAGGAGAAATCAGCAGTCTGTTTTATCGGGACAACGCAGGGCAGCTGCATTATGATTATGAGACATATGATTCATTACTGGCGGACTGGTCCCAGATTCTGATCCGCTGCCGGATGGCAGCTTTTCGATTGGAATATCCGGTGCAGCTTCCGACGGCTCGAAAGCAGGCGTATGAAGCACTGATCGCGGAGCATTTAAAAGATCTGGTGTATGATATCTGCAAAAGGGACAGTTTGATGGATCTTGCGGCACTTGGAAACGCCGGTATGATCACTGCAGAACATATTGAGGAAATGATCGACTGGACCACAGCGTGCCACAGAGGAAAACTTACCGGATATCTGCTGGAGTATCAACAGGAACATTTTACAGAAAATACATTTGATTTTTCTTTATAAAAGAGGGGAATATGCAGCAACTGAGAAAATTACAGAAACTGATTATCGGAATGGGGGAAGCACTGCTTTGTTATGGTGCTGAGATTTCCAGGGTAGAGGAAACGATTCAGCGCGTGGCGGATCACTATCAGGTGGAAGAAGTGGAGATGTATGTCATCACCAACGGACTGTTTGTGAATTTGCATCAGCAGGAGGATTATACATCCACACGGCTGAAATATGTACCATCGATAGCTGTAAATTTAAAAAAATTATGTGATATTAATGAACTGTCCCGCAGAATCGAACAGGAAAACCTGTCTATTGATACTGCCTTTGAACGTTTGCAGGAGATTCAGAAAGCAAAAAATGAACCGGTATGGGAGCTGGTGTTTTCTTCCGGTGTGGGTGCAGCTGCGTTTGGTTATCTCTTTGGCGGAAGCCTCTGGGATTGCATGGCAGCGTTTGTGTGCGGTGTGATCCTGCAGCTGTTTTTCAGTTTTCTGGATGAAAAACAAGTCAATATTTCAAAGGTGTTACTGGATATCATAGGGGGACTGCTGGTGACGGTTATCTGTGTGGTGTTGAACCGCATCGGGGTATCAGAACATCTGGATCTGGCTATTGCGGGCGCGATCATACCGATGATTCCGGGTGTGGCTTTTACCAATGGAATCCGTGACATTGTGGATGGTGATTATCTGTCAGGATGTGTCCGGCTTCTGGATGCCATTCTGGTATTTTGTTCCATTGCCATTGGTGTGGGGCTGGGGCTCAAACTATAAGGAGGAGAAATCAATATGCTGATTAATGCAATCGGACAGCTGGCTGCAGCATTTCTGGCAACTATCGCATTTTCCGTACTATTCCATGTGCCGAAGAAACAGTATATCATCTGTGGACTGACAGGAACCCTGGGATGGCTGGTGTATCTGCTGGTGAAGCTTTACGTTTCCAATACACTGGCATGTTTTGCGGCAACTGTGGTAATCGTATTCTGTGCACGGTTGTTTGCTGTCTGGCGGAAAGTGCCGTCGAACGTATTTATGATATCCGGGATCTTTCCTATCGTCCCCGGTATCGGTATTTATAATACAATCTACGATATTATGATCGGAGATGCAGCGGCAGCCATGAGCAGCGGATTGGAGACTTTTAAGGCGGTGGCAGCCATTGTGCTTGGTATCGTATGTGTCTTTGTGATTCCGAATAAATGGTTTCGGAGCCTGTGGTAGTTACCGTTCTGTCTGCGAATGATGCGTGTGCTCTGAACATAGTTGAGGTTAAATGTACAGTTTTAATGGGTTAAATTGAAAAAATAATTGCTTTTTAGAGTCAGATATGCTATCATATCAAATGATTATGGGTGTCTTAGGACATTTAAGAAGTTTAACCGTGGGAGGTGGATACAGTGGAAATCGCAAGAACAATCATACAGATCGTATTTATTATATTAAGTATTATCATGACAGTTATCGTATTAATGCAGGAAGGTAAGAACAATGGACTGGGAGCATTAACCGGTTCCGCCGATACTTATTGGAGCAAGAATAAAGGACGTTCCATGGAAGGAATGCTTGTTAAGGTTACAAGAGTTCTTCTGGCACTCTTCCTTATCATTTCCGCAGTACTGACAATTGGACGCTTTCAGTAAGAATACCTAAGAGGCTGTCGTTATCGACAGCCTTTTACTTTGTTTTTGCCTTATTCAGGAAAAGATATGGAAACGTTTTTTCGGGGGATAGAAAATTATGAGAAGAGAATTATTAGAAGAGAGAAAACAGACGGTATACGGACTGATCTGTGATGAGTTTTATGTACCAATGAAGGCAAAAGAGATGGCCATCCTGATGAATGTGCCGAAAGCTCAGCGTCACGAATTGCAGGAAGTGCTGGATGCACTGGTGGCAGAGGGCAAGATCGAAGTTTCATCGAAAGGAAAATATACGAAGGGAACAAGTCCGAATCTTACCGGTGTCTTTACGGCTCATGCCCGTGGCTTTGGCTTTGTCACCATCGAGGGTGAGACGGAAGATGTTTTTATTCCGGAGAGCAGCACGAATGGTGCGATCCAGGATGATGTAGTGCAGATTGCACTGGTTCCTTCCAGTGGAAAACGTCGGGAAGGAAAAGTAGTAAAAATTGTGGAACACGGACTGAAAACGGTCGTTGGAACCTTTGAAAAAAGCAAAAATTTTGGTTTTGTCCGCCCGGACAATCCACGGATCAATATGGATATCTTTGTTCCGGCTGAGCGTTCCAAGGGTGCAGTCACCGGACATAAAGTAGTAGTGGAACTGACGTCTTATGGTGGAAGTGGCAAAAAACCGGAAGGAAAAGTTATCGAAATCCTGGGGCATGAGAATGATCCGGGAACCGATATCCTTTCTCTGGTGAGAGCTTACGGATTACCGATGGAATTCCCGGAGAAAGTGCTGAATCAGGCAGAACGAGTGGCAAAGGATGTGACATCTGCGGATATGGCAGGGCGTATGGATCTGCGGAACTGGCAGACCGTTACCATCGACGGTGAGGATGCCAAAGATCTGGATGATGCGGTGACATTGACCAGAGAAGGGGATTTCTGGCAACTGGGCGTGCATATCGCAGATGTAACGAATTATGTGCAGGAACATAGTGCGCTGGATGTGGAAGCATTAAAGCGTGGTACCAGTGTGTACCTGGTAGATCGTGTGATCCCGATGCTGCCACATACGTTGTCTAACGGAATTTGTTCGCTGAATCAGGGAGAAGACCGTCTGACACTGAGTTGTATTATGAAAATCGACGGGAAAGGAAATATTGTAGATCATCGCATCGCGGAGTCAGTCATTAATGTGGATCGGCGTATGAGTTATACAGATGTAAATAAGATCATTACGTTGAAGGATCCGGAGAAAACCGAAGAGTATAAAGAGTTTGTGCAGATGTTTTTCGATATGAAGGCAGTGGCAGATCTGCTTCGTGCAAAACGCCGGAAACGTGGTTCCATTGATTTTGATTTTCCGGAGACCAAGGTAATCCTGGATACACAGGGACATCCGGTGGAAATCAAACCGTATGACCGCAATCCAGCCACGAAGATCATCGAAGATTTTATGCTGGCGGCTAATGAAACCGTGGCGCAGGATTATTTCTGGCAGGAACTGCCTTTTGTATACCGTACCCATGAAGTTCCTGATACAGAAAAAATCAAAAAACTCAGTACGTTTATCAATAATTTCGGATACAATATCCATATCGGTTCTGATGAGGTGCATCCGAAGGAACTGCAGAAACTGCTGACAAAGATTGAGGATACTCCGGTGGAGGGGCTGATCTCGCGGTTGACATTGCGTTCCATGAAGCAGGCAAAATACAGCGTGGAGTGTGTAGGGCATTTCGGACTGGCGGCCCAGTACTACTGCCATTTCACATCACCGATCCGTCGTTATCCGGATCTGCAGATCCATCGGATCATCAAGGACAACCTGCGGGGAAGAATGAATGAGAAGCGGATCGAACATTACTGGAAAATTCTTCCGGAGGTAGCACAGCAGACCAGTCAGCTGGAGCGTCGTGCGGATGAGGCTGAGCGTGAGACGATCAAGATGAAGAAAGTGGAATATATGGAGAGCCGCATCGGAAACGAGTACGAAGGTGTCATCTCCGGTATTACAAATTATGGGCTGTATGTGGAACTGCCGAATACGGTGGAGGGCATGGTGCATGTGACCACTCTGCGTGGAGACTACTACAATTATGTGGAGAGTACCTATGAGATGGTAGGTGAGAACAGCGGTAAGAGCTATAAGCTTGGACAGACTGTAAAAATCCGTGTGATCGGTACGGATAAACTGGTGCGCAGAATAGATTTTGAATTGGTGGAATCTTAAAAACTTGGCTTCCGGCTGAAAGTTTAGTAAAGGTGGAAAACTTATGGGAAAAGACAGATACAAATTAGTTGCAAATAATAAAAAGGCCTATCACGATTATTTTATTGATGAGACATACGAGGCAGGTGTAGCACTGCATGGAACCGAAGTGAAATCTGTGCGCATGGGAAAATGCAGTGTCAAGGAATCCTTCATCCGAATTGAAAACGGGGAAGTAATAGCTTATGGATTGCACATCAGTCCCTATGAGAAAGGAAATATTTTCAATCGTGATCCGTTACGTCCGAAGAAACTGTTGCTTCATAAATATGAGATTAACAAACTGGCAGGAAAAATTGCAGAAAAAGGCTACACGCTGGTACCACTGAAAGTTTATATCAAAGGTGATCTGATCAAAGTAGAAATCGGTCTTGCCCGTGGTAAAAAACTGTACGACAAACGTCAGGACATTGCAAAAAAAGATCAGCGGCGTGAAGTTGAACGGGAATTCAAAGTGAAAAATCTGTATTAATGCCGGTTTGGCAAATGTCACTTTTGAAATTTTTGCTCAGATACAGGACGCAAAATGAAACGATTTTTTCACTTCAGTAAAGGTAAACTGTTGGTTTAAAGGGATGCTTTTCGCTTGACGAACCGAAAGAAATCTCATATAATAACAAAGATCAGAATAATAAGAATCTGATAACTGGCATGATCCGCCGAAGAAATTCGGGGATGTACTGGTTTCGACGGGGTTTTAAAAGCCGGAGAAGCGAGCCGTATGAAATGCGTTAAATTTCAAATCTAAATATAAACGCTGAT
>JABLTO010025081.1_pt1 | contig 11867 bp, 5 predicted proteins | sample 7160091 | NCBI WGS metagenome assembly JABLTO01 (sample SAMN14651225, study PRJNA627086) | human gut metagenome | isolation source: feces | host: Homo sapiens
ATTTTTGACAAAAACTGCTTCAAAATAATCTGTTAGAAGCATCCCATTCTGCGACGCGGAGCGTTCCGTATATCAGCCGCCGGCATCGGCGTCCCCGTATTACAATAAAGTATACTTTTTTGTATTTTAAATAATGCCCATGTAGCGTATCCTCATACGCGTCGTCCATTTAACGGATTTTTCAGGCTCTGATATCTTCTGCAGGAACGTGCTCAATGTACGTTCTTCATACTGTTCAAGCACGATCCCGCCATAAACAGCTTTTTCAAGTATAGCGCACACACGCGTATACTCTCCCCGTCTTACGCTGCTGCATTCTTCGGATACCTGCCTGTCTATATCATCAGTCCTCCACCCGAGGCGCGCCTCTACGCCGCGCAGCTCAAGTATCCTGAATATACGTCTCTCAAGCTCGCGCACGCGTTTTTCACCGGAATCAGTCCTGAAACGCCTTCTCATAAGTATGATGAGCACTACTCTCGCCAGCTCAAGCAGGCACAGTATCGCTGCGATCATAACTATGATGACAGCTGCTGCTCCGGCCGTGAGGACGGCTGCGTTTTCTATTCTTTTTATTTTATTCTTTTTTTCCTGCCGACCGCCTGCGCCGCTGTCGGTTATATCCTGAGACTGTGACTGATCGTCTTCTATAGCAGCCGTCCGGCGTACAGTGTCAGGCGCGCTTACCATATCCTGAAGCGACATCACATTGTAGTAATATCCCGGAGTTGTATCAACAGGCATCCAGCCTACACCGTCAAAATATACCTCTGCCCAGGCATGCATTTTCTTACCTGTGACATTTACAGTTCCGTATTTTCCCGCAGCTATATCCTCAGAGCTTATATAATATCCCTCTGCATACCTTGCCGGTATGCCGCGCGCTCTGAGTGCTTCTACAGCCGCCGAAGCGTACATTACCGCATTTCCGGTATGATCCTCACTAAGGAACCACATAAGCGCATCCTTGTCGGCAGGCGCTGCATCAGGTTCTTCCGTATACACAGCAGTATTTTCAAGCACCTCTCTTACCCTGCACACTGCGCTGTATATTCCGTTGCTGTCTTCATCATAGTTCTCCCAGAACATACGGTTGACCAGTTCATATATATTTCGGCTTATAGATGTGTAATTGTCGTAAACAAACTGCCTGTAAACAGCTTCAGCCTCACTGTATCTGCGCTGCTTATCGTTTTCAGGCGAACTTACCCACGCATCCGGCACAGTAAGCTCGGACGGACGCGTCCCTGATATCTCATCATAAGAATATATCCTGGCTCCGACAAGGCCCCGGCTTATAAGGCGCGAATCATGATCATGACCGTATCTTATCCTGTAGATCTTATCGAGCGATGCCGGGACATACAGGTCTTCACGCCCTGCATCTATTATATTCAGGCTTATGCGATTTTTTTCAGGCACAGCGCTTTTCCCTGACAGCTTGTAGTAATCCGCCGTCTGCGTCATAGGATCAAAATCATTATCCGACAGCCAGTCCATGATCCCCGCGTTCGTTCCGCTGTACGCTGAGTTAGGCAGCTCTGACCAGAGTCCGTTTTCGTAATTTCCTGCTGCAAACGCTCTCAGATATATATTTTTTTCCTGTTTGCTCTGAAGCGTGAACATCCTGTCGCCGCTTTCATGCAGCTTAGCTGCCTCACGCAAGTCACCGCCTACCATATAGTTACTTCCGTAACGCATCTCATAAATAGTTTCAGTCGTTTTATTTCGCAGTTCATACACAACTGCCGATATCCTGTCAGACGCAACAAAAGAACATGCGCCCATGGCCACTACTATACATGTACCCCAGATAATATCGCGTTTCAGTACATACGTTTTAACTCCTGACAAAAATGTCAGTATAAGTGCGGCTGCCAGGCAGGCCGCAGATCCGGAATGAAAATATCCGCCAATGATAGGAATTACTATCCACAAAAGACAGAATCCATATATAGGCAGTATCTTTTTTCCAAAAACAAGATGCCACGCGCCCTCGCATATCAGAAGCATCAGCAGAAGCTCAAAGCTGAATACTTCGCTTGCGTCTGCATTCACTTTAAAAAGGACGAAGGATCCGTTGTTTGCGTCATTAAGATGCTGCAGGATAATATTTATCCACTCCATGCATCCTGTAAGATATCCTCTGAAGCCTGTCACGATAAGCACGAACACAGCCGGAACGATATTCAGCGCCACGGAAACTGTTCTTCTGCCTCTGCTCTTCAGGATCTGAGCCGATACGCAGCACGCCATAGTTATTATCACCGTCAGGATCGGCATAAAAGTTATACTTATGCCGTCAGACCATGAATACATTGCAGCGACAGAAGCTCCGGCTATCAGAAGGACTGCTGTGCAGATGTTGCATATAAAATTTTTATACGATTTTTCTTTTCCGTCAGACACGATCCTCTGATTGGAATGATCTTCGCCGTAAATATTCATGTTCATTATATAATTACTCATTTCCGCTGCTTTTTACCGCCCGCGAGGGCGGCTCCGTGCAGATATTTATTCGTTATAAGGCTCGCGCCATAATTTATCCATGACCTTTAAAGATACAGATCATCAGCATATGATATGATATACATTTTCAGGATCTGCTTCTGAAGGGAACTCGACAGTCTCACAGTTTCCGTCAATGCCTGTCGTAAGCACGTCTGTTTCATCTGTAGCGTTTATGACCATTACACTCATAGTGTGATCTGAACCGCTGAGATCCGGCATCACGCGTCCTGCAGATATAACTATAAGTCTTGTAAAGCTTTCAGCCAGATTTTCCATCATGAAATACTTCATGCCGTCCCCTATATTGCTCTGTATCTTTATCTGCAGCCACTGTCTCATGACTCTCTGCAGATCGCTGTTGTCGCGTATCTCGCTTATCTCAAGTCCGTGTCCTGTCGGGATTATCAGGCAGAATGCCGTGCTGTTCTTAATAAACTGCTCACAAAGCGCCGCACCCAGCGCAACAGCAGTATTGAGATCATCGTACGAAATGTTCCTGCCATCTCCTTTAAAGCCTATATCAGGCATAAGAGCCACATTATATCTTGTCGGGTCGCTTGGCTGGCGGACTATGAGCTCGTCCATCTTGCTTGACAGCTTCCAGTTTATAGATCTTATATCATCGCCCTCATTATAATTTCTGAGATCTGACATTTCGCTGAGATCTTGTCCCTTTCTGTTCCGCATCATGACACTGTCGCGCGCGGAACCAATAGACGACTTTCCCATTTCTACATTCAGATTAAGCTTACGCGGATATACTATGCAGCTTGCAGCCATTCCCTTCTTTATATGCGAGCCGAAAAGGCTGAAAATGTCATACACCTTCGCTGATACACATTTAAACGTCATCTCTCCGCAATGATAAGCCTGAAACGGCACTCTAAATGTATTATCACTGTCAGAAAGCTCCATCAGAAAACGTTTTTTCTCATACGTGTCAAACATACGGTTCTTTATCTCAAATTCGGCCAGAACGCTGCGAGCTGCTGTGACACGGCCGGTCTGTATCCTTATCACCAGCTGCAGGCTGCTGCCTTCTTCTATACCTGATCTTACACTGTAGGATATCCTCATCCTGCGCGCATCCAGGCTTAAAAGTACTGCGGCTGTGACCGCTGCTATCGCCATCAGCACTATAATATAGAATAAAGATCCTTCGCTCGAATAAAACAGAAGTCCTGCAATTATTACCATAAGGGATATCCAGACAAGCCTATTTCTCCACATGCTTCCTTACCTCTCAGACGCAGCAGGCGGCTTTACTGTATCCATTATATCCGTAAGGATCTCTCTTGCGTCTATTCCCTCTACTCTCGCCTGCGGACGGAGAACGAGTCTGTGTGCGCATACATCGCAAAATACGTCCTGCAGATCCTCAGGTATAACATAATTTCTCTCTTTGAGTACTGCGTTAGCCTTTGACATCCTGACAAGCGCAGCTACGCCTCTCGGTGATATACCGAGGTCTACCATCGAATGTCTTCTCGACTCCTCACACAGGCTTATAGCATAGCTCAGCACAGGATCGGCTATCTTTACAGATGTAAGATAGTTCTGCACCTCAAGTATGTTGCGAGGATCTGTAACTGCCTTAAGGTCAAGGAGGGGATTGCTGTAGCGCTGAAGCCTTATAATCTTCATCTGGTTTTCCAGAGTAGGATATCCTATGGAAAGACTTACCATAAATCTGTCGAGCTGCGATTCAGGAAGCGGCTGCGTACCTGCTGAGCCCAGAGGGTTCTGAGTCGCTATGCATATAAACGGCGTAGGCAGCATATGAGTCTCGCCGTCTATAGTTATGGTACCTTCTTCCATTATTTCCAGAAGAGCTGACTGCGTTTTTGGTGATGTTCTGTTTATCTCATCAGCAAGCAGAAGCTGGCAGTCAGCCGCGCCTTCACGATATTCAAACCTGTTAGTCTCGCGGTTGAACATCGTAAATCCTGTTATATCGGAAGGCAGTGTATCAGGCGTAAACTGTATACGCTTGCTGCTCAAACCGAGCACCTTTGAAAACGCCATGGCAAGAGTAGTCTTGCCTACTCCCGGACAGTCCTCCAGAAGGATATGCCCGCCGGCGTATATAGTCATAAGCACCTTTTCTATGATGTCATTTTTTCCTATAAATGCCTTGTTTACTTCTTCGATTATCTGTTTTGACTGTTCAAGTATCATTCAGCATTCTCCTGTTTTCGGTCTTCACCGTGTTCACTGTCTGTATCCGTATGTTTTTCTTCATTCGCGAGATGACCACCGTTGTCAGATGCGCTGTAATTTTTGTCGTCATCCGCGCCGTCACCGCCGCTTTCGCCGGTCTCTTTTTCTGCTTCCGTGTCAGAGCCGTCAGGCTCTATAAGATATCCGGGATCCATATCCGTACCGTTATCACTTCCGGAAGTATCGTCAAGCGCGGCTGCGTCTGCTGAGCCGGATGCGCCGCTGTTATTGTCAGTGTCCGGCATTTCTTCATTCATTCCTGCATTGCTGCTGTTCTCGTCTTTGATATCTTCTTCGTTCTCCTGATCGTCGCCTGCATCTTTGCTTCTGGCTTCATCAATGAGGTCTGTTACTTCATAGCCCTGAAGGCATATCAAGTCTTTGTACTCAGTGATCTCATTCAGGCCAAACATCTTTCTGAGCTTGTTTTCAGCCGGCATCAGCGTTTCTGCCATCCTTTTATACACCGCAGTGTATATCTCTTCGTAAGATGCTTCTTTCTCGCCATCGCCGTTCATCTCTTTTTCTATCTCGTCATAGAATTTGTAGAAGATATCTGAAAGACTAGTATAGCCCGCCATCGGGAATGTCCAGTATGTTATGTAGTTGCTTACATAGCCCTCAGGGACCTCTATACTGATCTTTCCGGAATCGATACCGAAATCAAACGGCTCACTGTCTGTGATCTGAAGCTCAGACACTGATCCTCCTACTATGTCACCTTCAAGCTTAAGCGTCAGATGATCGCTTTCAACGCCCTTAAATGCTCCGCTCTCTATCCCTGTAAGTTTCTCCGGAACAGTGACACTATTCAGATCTTTGCATTTTGAGAACGCTCCGGCAGCTATGTAATCTACGGACCAGCCCTCCGGCATATCCATGGTGTCATACGAAAGCGTAACATCCGTAACGTAAGACGGAACTCCCGTAAGCGTTATATAGCCATCCACATCGACATGATACTGGTATAGATCTGTAGGCTCATCAACTGTTTCTGCACCTATCATAGTCCTTACTCTGTTTTCAGCATTAAGGAGCTTATCGAAAATCATATCGTCTACAGTTTTCTCAGATGGATACTCAAATGTATCCCAATTAAAGTTCTGCCACTTTATATCATCACGCATCTGCAGGTACGCATTATCGGACATTGCTCCCGAATATCCCGCAAATGAATATCTCCAGTCATTTACAAGCGCTTCTTCTGTTCCTTCAGGTACAGTTATCTTTATACGCTCAGCCTCTTCCTTTGCGCTCCAGTCATAATTAAACTGAAATGGCAATGTGTTCCATACGGATATATTCGGTATACAGTTAAATGTAAGATCTGTAATATTATCACAGCCTGTAAAAGTGCCCGGATAAAAGAACGATCTTTCATATTGCGATTTAGTCATATCATCAAATGAAGCTTTTTCGAGATATTTACATCCAAAGAAAACGCTTTCTCCAAGAGAAATGAGTCTGCCTTCTACATCTATGCCTGTGATATTGCAGCCTGAAAACGCCTCAGCGTCTATTATAATATCCCTGCCTGCAGATTCGCTGCTTACGATAATATTTCCTGCAAGCTCTGAATTCTTAAATGCTCCTGATCCTACAGACCATATATTTTTATTTGTAAAATTTGCTATCGTAAATTTTCCATTTCCTGAAGCGGCCACCGAATCGGCAAACGCGCAGTAGTATATTTCTATAGTGCTTTCAGGAAGTACGACCTCATCAGGCAGTTCCTTTTCAGCACGTAAGGCAACGAAAGGAGTCCTCTCTTCATTTGAAGCGTACAACACCTTAGATCTGCCTCCGTTTATATCTTCCAGTGTGTACTGTGCAACATGTTCTGAGCCCGCCAGCTGGTTCGCAAAGGCTTCGTAACCCTCAGCCTCAGGAAGTGCAAAGAAGAACTTCGAATTTAAATTCTGCGGCCCGTATTTATCCTCAACATAAGGTATATATCCATCAGCTATACTTCCGTTCATGGCATTTGAAGCTATGAAACGCAGTGCGCCACATCCGTCAAACGCTTTATTTTCTATTCTTACAGTATCCTTTGAATCTATAAGTACGCCCACAAGCTTGCTGCAGTTTTTAAATGCTCCGCTGCCGATCGTTTTTACGCTCTCCGGCAATATTACCCATTTAAGCTCCGATGAATTGCTGAACGCACCGTCATTTATCGTAGTTACTGTAACCGTTCTGCCGTCGCCGGCAGTGACTTTGCCATCAAATTCAGTTATCCCGTCAGGAGCTGATATAAGTATAACGTTATTTTTCTGTCCATCGTTCTTTACAACATAAGAGAATCCTTCCTTTGATGAACTGATCTGCTTTACGTCTATACCTGTCACATCGAGCACTTTAAGCTGTTTAACGGCACTGTCGTACTGTTCCTTTGTATGACAGAAGATCATCTTTATGCCTGAACCATCAAAACATCCTTTTTCAAATTTCGGAACAATACTGTCGTCAAGTATTATTTCATTTATTTCCGGATGACCTTCAAATGCCCCTGCGCCTATTGATCTCATACTGTCAGTAAGCATTATATTTGATGATGCAGATTCTATAACTTTTCCTACCATGCCATTACTGTTTACCAGCACGCCATTGCATACATGATAGGAAATATCAGGATCTGCAGAGCTGGCAAGGCTGTTTCCTGTTTTCTCAGTAAAATGCTCATAATACCTATTGAGAAAACTGTCAAATACGCTTTCATCAACGATCATCTTACAGTTACTTATATTGCTGTATTCTATCTCAGGAAGTTCCTCTATAGAACCCGCTTTAAGCGTTATAGTATCTATGCTGTTATATTTATCCAGATTTATTTTTGTTACTATATCCGGGACCTCAATATGTGTCATCTGGTACGGTATGCCAAGTATCTCAGTCTTTTCTTTATTGCAAAGCACTCCGTCTTTTGAAGAATAATATTCATTATCATTATCAACTATATATCCTTTTTTGACACGCAGACCTGTATTGCCGTTATTTATATAGATAACAGTTGAAGGTATATCTACATATTCTGTAACTATATCCGCATCAATGTCAGGATCTACAGACTGTATATACTCAGGCACCTTAAATACAGGTATATCCACACTGCCTGTAAGCCATTCATCAAGCAGTGAAAATATACCCCTTGGCTTATAATTTTTCAGAGTCTGCAGATATGCAAGGTTTGTGCCGTTACAGCTGATCTGACCGGCGTCATTCAGCCATTTGAATTCAAGCCTTACATCGTAGTCGCTATCAAGATCTACCATATCAGCCGGCTCAAGTATATGGCGCCCTGATGCTGTCTTATATAAGAACGGAACAAGCTTTCCATTCTCAGTCCATCCGGGAAACAGCTGTGTGATATTACCGTAACCCGCTCCTGTCACCTGTAACTGGTAACGATACAGATTTATCAAACTGCCTTCACCGGGATAGCGCGTATTGTCACCATTCAGTATAGAATCCTTCCGGATCGTCTCATTTTCTTTTTCAAGCTGTTTTGAAAGTACATACAGCACAGATGGCTCAGGATCATATGCGACATTTCGCTCTATCCATTTATCAGAGCTAGTCGAAACTCGATATTCTACTTTGATAAACATCAGGCCATCCTCTATATCAGATGGTATCGTTACAGGAAACTCTGTCGTCCAGCTCTTTTTACCGTCAAATGATATGCCAACTATTCTTATATACTTACCAAGTGCATCATCACCGAACTGATATATATCCTTTTCACCGCTTAAAGACATATTCAGCGATGAAAATATAATTTTTTCAGTTACGTTCTGCCCCTTATAGAGCATCGCAGCATCATCCCAGAAACCATCCGGCTTGCTTATATTTACACTGGCGTAATCACCGTTTTCATCCGGCTGGCCGGCAGGCTTTGCGATCGTATCAGAATATACAGGAACCATGCTTGATGAACTGCCGCCCGGTTCAGGATCCTTAGCTGACTCAGAATAATTAGGCTTGTCAGGCATCACCGGAGTATCGGGAGTCGTTGTTCCGCCGCCTGCGGATGACCCGCCTGTTCCGCCGCTTCCGTGCTGATCTCCATTGCTCGGTCCTGTCGGCGTATTTTGATCACTATCGTGATTTCCGTCATTGCCTCCGTTATGGCTGCTATCAGAGTTTCCGCCGCTGTCTCCCCCTGACGATGGTGTTCCGCTCTCACTGTTTCCGCCGTTTATTACAATATCAGCATTAGACTTATCACCAATTATACTGTATACACTATCCGAAGCTACGGTTGACGCCCCACTGCTTACCGCACTCGTTGAGCCATCGGTTACCAGAGTCTGATCTGTTATACCGTCAGCCACGGCCTCATCGCTCTTAAAAAGATAGTCTGCATTATCAGAACCCTGAGGCTTTGTTTTGTCATCAGCATCTTTGTCCTTTTCCCAAAGCTCGCTTTCACCGTCGTTTTCATCGCTGTCACTGTCATTGTGTATATCACTGTCGCCTGAAAAGCTGACCTGATTTGCGTTAAAAGCGCGCTCGATACCTGACGGTATAAAACCATTTCCGTCCTGGTACATATGGACCGCCATCACGCCGCACGTCGCGGCAGACATGGCTGCGATCAGCGCATATATGATCTGCTTTATACCCCACTGTTTCATATATTATCCTACCTACGTTCCCTTTCTCTTAAAAACGCTCCTATGCTGCGCTGAAGCTCATTGAAATCAACAGGCTTCGCATAATGCCCGTTCATGCCGCTCTCTCTTGAAAGACGCTCGTCCTCAATGAATGCGTCAGCCGACAGCGCGAATATAGGAATATCCGCCGCATCTGCGCGGTCCAGCCCGCGTATCTTGCGCGCCGCAGCGCGCCCGTCCATAACAGGCATCTGAACATCCATAAGTATAAAATCATAATATCCTGCAGGATTTTGCTCGAAATGATCCACAGCCTCCTGACCGTTCGTAGCCAGCTCTACCTTTGCACCCATATTTTTAAGTACTTCCATTGCTATGACCGCATTGAGTTCATTGTCCTCTGCAACGAGTATGCTCTTTCCATCAAATGCGTCATCGAATTCAGCCGCAGCTTCATCAGCAGATGCTTTCTCTTTTGAAACTTCTTCTACTTCCTCTGAAACAGGCAGGTGAAGGAACACCATAAAATCGGAACCCTTTCCTACCATACTTTCCACAACTATCTCGCCGCCCATAAGCTTTACTATCTGATCGCTGATAGCCATGCCGAGACCTGTTCCACCGTATTTCTTCTGAGTATCCATACTTTCCTGCTCAAACGGCCTGAATATGCGGTTTATGAATTCAGGACTCATGCCTATGCCCGTATCGCGCACTCGTATCATGATATCTGCAGTTCCTCCTGCAAGCGCCATCTGCCTTAAAGTGACTCTTATCTCGCCTTTTTCAGTAAATTTAACTGCATTTGACAGGAAGTTTATGATGACCTGGCTTATTCTCAGCTCGTCACCGATAACGTAGTCCACAGTCACATCTTCAAATTCAACAGTATATTCTATATTTCTCTGCTCAAGATTTTTCGCGAACATATCGTAGAGCTTATCTCCCAGCTTTCTCAGGCTGAACGGCTTGTCCTCAAGTTCTACCTTGCCCGCTTCTATCCTTGACATATCAAGAATGTCGTTTATAAGCGACAAAAGATGTGCAGACAGCTCGTCTATCTTTGTAAGGTACTGCATCGCAGGGTGAGTACTGTCAAGCTTGCCCTCTGCAAGTGAAAGCATGCCTATGATACCGTTCATAGGCGTCCTTATCTCATGCGACATCCTTGAAAGGAACGTCGTCTTTGACTGACTCGCTTCGTCAGCCTGGCTCAGTCTCATCTCATAGTCTTCAATTTCCTTATGAAGCTCGGTTATATAGTAAAACGAAAGCAGGTCGTATCTGCTGTTTTCTCTCGGATCAAGGTGCAGTCTGACCCATTCGCCGTTTTTAAGGCTGAATTCTTCGTTCCATGCTTCCTTTCCGTCCCATTTACGATATTTTTCCCATATATCAAAGCTTTTGCCCTTATTTTCAAAATTGCTGTTCAAAAGAGCCATATCACCTCGTACATCTTCAAGCGATACGCCGAACATATCCTTAAAATGCCCGCTCGCATAAACAGGCATGATATCATCGATACGCACAACAAGACAGACCTCATCAGGTCTTCTGTCCATCGCTTCCAGAAACTCGCTTTCCACGCTGCGCACTGAGATCTTTCTTTTGCTGCTTCTCATATTTTTTGTTATCGTCATACCAAACAGGACTACTGCGATCAGTATCTCCACGCACAGCACAACTACCAGGTAAAAGTTTTCACCAAACACGGTGAGGACCTGTGTTATATTTGACATATACTGTAGATTCTCCGTAAATTACACTAATACATTTTCATAATATAATATTCTAATAAATATAACTGAAAAGTAACACGCGCCCGGCGCGTGACTTCTTAAAATGTATACAATACATCCACATTATAGTTATATCGTAAAGCATCCGATATTTCAACATTTACAAGGATATTTTTGCCTCTCCGACACTGATTTTTCTACTTAATATTACTGAGTTTATTACTAAGTTTACGAAAATATTTTCTAAGGCAATATTTTTTGTAACAGATAACATACTCTATTGTTACAAAATACATACTATTCCGGTGCATGAATGAGCATTGATGTAAGTATATTCCTTTATTTACTTTGATTGTGTTAATGTTTTACGAACATACTTTTTTAAAAGAACATAACCTCAAAAAATTATTTTTTAGATATCAACAATTTTATGCATAGCTTTTCCACATCTCAAAAACGGCTTATTTTCAAAAACAGTGTCCCTTCATTAATGTTTTTCACACGAGTTTTCCACCGTGGCATTGTGGAAAACTTTGTTTTTTGAATACGTTGATTTTACTGGTTTTCAGCGTTTCAAAATAATTCCCCCACAAAAGTTATCCACAGGTTTTGTGGATTATTCACAGCTTATCCACACCCAATCATTTTCCGAAAAAATCACTTTTTCAAAAACATCCTTTCGTTTTGCATACTGTATTTTCTTACAAATAAGTATACTTTATTGTAATTAAGTCAGCATTTTCATCAGACAGCTGCTTTGCTGACTTTTCTTGTTCCTCCA
>JABLTO010049528.1_pt1 | contig 11856 bp, 8 predicted proteins | sample 7160091 | NCBI WGS metagenome assembly JABLTO01 (sample SAMN14651225, study PRJNA627086) | human gut metagenome | isolation source: feces | host: Homo sapiens
CAGGTGTGCGGAATCAGGTTGAATTGGAGAAGATAGAGCGCCGTCTGCTTGCTGATGTGGCAGGCGATCCGCATCTGCTCCTTGTTCATAATCTCTGGATATTTTTTGAATTCCTTGGCGTCGTATTTCATAACGAAGACTCCTTTCTGTGTTTCGGTCCGAAAGGGCGCTTCGTATAATCTGTTTTGAGTCGGTTTTTCTTGCATTTTATCCGGGTGGCTGTCTGCAAAGCCATACCGGGCAAGGTTTTTCTTCTTGCGTATTTTCTTGCCAGCGTGCAAAAAAATCGATCGTTTTGGGGCATTTCTCATTTCAATTTGAACTCTGGTTATTTCTGATATGGAGCTGGTCAATACCGGTCGGTGCGTCCGAAATCCGTTGCAGCACAAGGATTTTCGCCGTTTCCAAAACTGCCGCCACCGACCACAGCAGACACGAAAGCGCCAAGTGTGAACAAGACTCGAAATCAGGTGTACTGGCAACAGTACCGTGGGTTCGAATCCCACCCGCTGCGCCATGAATAATAGCTCCACCAATTGGTGGAGCTATTATTCATATCACGGAGGGATTCGAAAGGCGGCTCTTAGCGACATGCCGGTGGCATGTCGCAACCGCCGTGGCTTTTCCGCAGAAAAGGAATCCCACCCGCTGCGCCATCAAGAGCCTGTAATCAAGCCGATTACAGGCTCTTTCCTTTTTCCGAAACGGGCAATTCCGTGCTCTTTCACTTTTTCGGAGAGAAAATCATCCGTTCTCCCCAACATCAATCGATCTCCACCGGCTTCCGAAGTCGCCGCCCTTTTCTTTGCAGATATGAGCCAAAGTATCTTTATTAATAGTCGCATATACATAGCCCACTATATTTCACCTCCACATAAGCAATCAATTTTAGCCCATCCTCATCTCCCGATACACCACATCGGCCAATGCGCTCATTATGGCATTGTACTTGTGCTGATCCTCAAAGAGCGAGGTATAGGTATCCTGCGATTCCAGATAGCTGTCCTGAGCCGCTGCTCCGAAGGCCTTGGGGAAAATGCTTTCCACAAAAATCTGCGGATCTGAGGTCTGCGCCATCTTGGTCAGCTTCTTGTCAGCCATCAGACGGCTGCGCAGAGTCGTTAGCAGCACTTTGTCTCCCTCGGTGAATTCACCCTTGTACTTTTCGTTGATCTTGGCGATGATCTCATCCAGCGGCGACTTTGTGTCCAGTCCCATTGCACCCTTTTGCTTGGCCGGTTCGTACACGCCCTTCACCTGTTCCAGCTCAATGCTTCCGGCGAAGGTCTTTTGCAGCTTGTAGTATTCCAGCTTCAACTTACCCTCAAGGTCCACCATATCCGTGGTTTCCGCAGGCAGCAAATTGATCAGATAACAACAGAATACATATTCCTTATGCAGCTCCTTATCGAACATCCGCAGGATCTGCGAAATATAGCCGTACCACTTAATGAGATTGCGCACCTGACGGCGGAACTGATACCGCTCGTTGGGCGTTTTTTGATTATAACGGTCTGCCACCGGCTTCAACACACTGGTCATTCGCCCCATCGCCCGGGCATCCTGCCGGCCTGTGCTGAAATACTCCTTGGCGAATGCCTCAATATCTGCATCGTTATAGACCGCAAATCCCCGCAGCTCCTTCTGCGTCTGATAGATCAGGTCAGCGTTGACCTCCTGCGAAAGCGAGGTTTCTTGATAGAACGGCTGAAACGCCTCCAAAATGTCCTCTTTCTTGTTGGCAAAATCGAGAACGAAAGTGTCCACCTTGCCGGTGCAGGTGCGATTCAATCTGGACAGCGTCTGCACCGCTTTGACGCCCTTCAGTTTCTTGTCCACGATCATCGTGTGCAGCAGCGGCTCGTCAAACCCGGTCTGGTACTTCTCGGCAACGATCAGCACATTGAAATGGTCGTGGAACTCCGCCTTGGTCTGCGTTTCTGCAATGTGCGTTCCATCCGCACGAACATTCAGCTTCGGCTCGGTATACTCCTCATCACCGTCCTGCACAGCACCCGAAAAGGCCACCAGCACCTGCACATCGTTGTACTTCTGCTCCTCTATGTAGCGCTTGACCTCGTGGTAGTAGCGCACTGCCGCAAGGCGGGACGAGGTAATGACCATCATTTTACCCCTGCCGCCGATCTTGTTTCGGGTGGTTTCCCGGAAGGTCTCCACGATGATCTGCGCCTTCTGCGAGATGTTATACGGATGCAGCTCCTGATATTTGCGGATCACCTTAGCCGCACGGCTGGCGGGCACATCCGGATTATCTTCCGAGGTTTTGACGATTTTGAAGCAGGTGTCATAGGTCATATAGTTCTGGAGCACATCCAGAATAAAGCCTTCCTCAATGGCCTGCCGCATACTGTAAATGTGGAACGGATGAAAGCTGCCGTCCTCATATTCCGTGCCGAACAGCTCCAGCGTCTTGTCCTTGGGCGTTGCGGTAAAGGCAAAGAAGGACAGATTCTTATGCCGCCCCTGAACGGTCATTTCCCGCATCAGGCGGTCGTCCGGGTCCAGTTCTTCTTCGGCCTTGCCCTCGATCTCAGCGTATTCCCGCAGAGCGTCCTCGGTATCCGCAAGGGCGGCTTTCAGTTTCAGAGCCGAGCTGCCGGTTTGGGAAGAATGAGCCTCGTCTACGATAATCGCAAAGTTCCGTCCCGCCACTTTATCCACTTCCTGATAGATGACCGGGAACTTCTGCAAGGTGGTGACGATAATGCGCACGCCGCCGTTGATGGCGTCCCGCAGATCCTTGGAGGTCTTATCTTCCCCGATGGTCTCAATGGCGCCGAGGGTGTGGTCAAAGCCGGAAATGGTCTCTTGCAGCTGCGCATCCAGCACGGTGCGGTCAGTAACGACGACCACGCTGGAGAACACCGGCTTGTTCTCCTCATTGAACAGCGAGGCCAGCCGGTAAGCCGTCCACGCAATGGAATTGGACTTGCCGCTTCCGGCGCTGTGCTGGATCAGGTAATTATGCCCCGCTCCGTTCTGCCTGACATCGGCCAGCAGCTTGCGCACCACATCCAGCTGATGATAGCGCGGAAAAATCAGCGTTTTGCCGTCCTTCAGGTTCATAAACTTCTGGACAATGTCCATCATACTGTCCTTCTGAAAGACATTCTCCCACAGATACGCTGTTGGGTAGCCGTTTGGGTTTGCCGGATTGCCCTTGCCGCCGTCGTTTCCGGCTCCGTTGGAGCCCTGGTTAAATGGCAGGAAATAGGTGTTCTTTCCGGCGAGCTTTGTGGTCATCCACACCTCGGTGTGATCTACGCAGAAATAGGCCAGAATGCGCTTGTTGAACTGGAAGCAAAGCTCCCTCGGGTCGCGGTCATACATCCACTGCCGCTTGGCGTCGTCCACTGTTTGGCCGGTGTACTGGTTTTTTAATTCAAAAGCGAACACCGGGATGCCGTTGAGCACCAGCACCATATCCACGCTCTTTTTCGTGTCGGCGGAGAAGTACCACTGGCGGTAGCACTCGATGGTGTTTGCCGCCCACTGGGCAGCCGCCGCCTGATTCAGGGCAGACTCCGGCTTAAAATAGCACACCCGAAAACGCAGTCCACGGTGCTTGAAGCCGTGGCGCAGGACAGAGAGCAGCCCATCTGTCTCGCAGGCGGTGTTGAACGCCGTGCAGAATTTCCGCACCGGGTCCACCTGATTGGCGTTTTCAAAACGCGCCCACTCCTTGGGCTGGGTGCGCTGAACAAAGTCGATCAGGGTATTCACATAGAGCCCCTGTTTGGCGTCATAGGTGTCTGCACCCTTGGTATATCCGCCCGCCGGGGAGAGAAAGAAGGATTCTATATCCGCTTCAAAGCGCTTTTCGGTGGTGATCATAATTCGTTCCCCTTATGTAAAGTTATCCTCTGTTGTGCTTATTAAAATACGCAGCGATAACTGCACAAAACTCTGCCGTTGCCTGCTGCTGATAAGCAGGCTCGATTTTGTCGCAGCCGTCCAGAAAATCAGACAGTGCCTTCGCTGTGTCCTGTACCTGCTTGACCTGCGAAAAATGGTGCTGCATTTGCGCCTGCTGCTGAATATAGTCATAGTTCCAAATGTTGTAGAATGGATTCATTTATACGACCTCCTTCTTGCCCGTCACATACTCATAAATCAGGGATTTCTTGTAGTTTTCGATTTCGGTAAGCAGGTTCTCTTTTTTTTGAATCAAGCGATCCATCTGAATTACAATTCCATCGATATAGTCAACAATTTCATTCTGTTCCTCTAATGGCGGCATTACCGCTCCAAATACACCTAATTTTGTAAAATTTCTAAAGTCACTAGAGCGAATACGCACACCATTGGATAAATCCATAAGAATGTTGCCGTAAGCCATACTCCTCAAAAAATACATAAAAAATCGATTGTTGCCAGCGGTTTTACAGGTGTGAACAACTGGAGTTGTTTTTCCGCGACTATCCGAGCAGCCAATTGCTCCGGCAAACGCATCCATACCGTGAATAACTAAATCGCCTTTGTCTACACCGTGATAACCGTGTTCCGTAAACGAAACTGTAAATCCATCCTCACGTCTATTTTTTCGAAGTGTTACCTCTCCATCTCGAAAGCAAGTTATAATCTCATCGTCGGGAAGCACTTCTTTCTCTTGAGGGAAAATCACATTCTTAATTCGGCAAACCGTCCAATTTAGTGGGCAAGTTCCAATCCATTCAATGCCGCTATCCTTCATCGGCCTGTCGCCACGGATTCCCTTGGTGACTGCCTGCGTAATGACCGCCTGCTTCAGCTTTTTGTATTCTTCAATAGACGCACGGGTCTTTTCCAATACAGCGTCGATTTCAGCACACATTTTATCAAGATTGTCAGCAATCCTTTGTTGCTCCTCAAATGACGGTATTGGAACAATGCGTTTCAGCATATCAGATGAGGAAATACGGAGTCTAATTTCCATAATTCCCTTTGCATACTTCCGCATTTCTTTTTGAAAACCAGTATTAGTAAACAGATAATAGATATATCGCAAATCTGTTCCTTCGATCGGCTCAAAAACATAATACACCGGACTAACACAGCCAAAATATTTGGAGATTCCAACTGCACCGATGATTACATTCATACTGTTAATAACGAGCGTATCCGGAAACGCAATTTTATATTGGCTATAGTCCTCTTTTGCTTTGTTTCCCTGATTTCCCTTTTCTGCATAAGGAATAACACCGGCTTCTATGGTCAGCGAAAGTATGTTTTGGGTTTGAATCGGGTTATTTGAGACATTTATTTCTTTCAGATGCCATTGTAATCTATCGGTTATCCACTCCTGAGGTATAGCCCCAATCCACTCAATGCCACTGTCTTTCATTTCACGCATTTGCCGTCAGCCCTCCTTATGGAACAGCGTGTTCAGGCTGTCGGCAATTTCACGCTCCAGTTTTTGAATCCGCTCCACAATGTCGTCCACCGGCTCCGGCGGCTGATACTCATAGAAATAGCGGGTCATCGGTATCTCATAGCCCACCTTGGTCTTGCTCTTGTCGATCCACGCATCCGGGGCGTAGGGCAGGACTTCCCGCGCAAAATAAGCGTCAATGTCCTGCACCAGCGGCACATTTTCGGTATCCCGCAGGGCGGTGTCCGCCACCGGCTTGCCCCGCTTCATCACGATCTCGCCGTTTTCGTCCCGCTGCGGACGCTCCACTACGATTTTGTTGTAGCCGAACTCCTCACTGCCGAAGATCTTGCTCTCACAGTACACGCCGGACTTGTCCCCATACACGGCATTGTTCCGGTATTCGCCGTAGGCCTGCACGATCAGTTCCCGGCAATGGTCGCTGATGTCGTTGCGCTTGGTGCCGATGGCTTTGCGGCGCTGTTCGTAGCAGTGGGACGCGTCAATGAGCTGCACCTTGCCGCAGCGGTAGGCGGGCTTGTCCTTACACAGCACCCAGATATAGGTGGAAATGCCGGTGTTCATAAACTGGTCGGTGGAAAGCTGAACAATGGCGTCCAGCCAATCGTTTTCCAGGATATACTGGCGGATATTGCTGGGGCCGCTCCCGGCATCACCGGCAAACAGAGGCGAGCCGTTCTGGATGATCGCCATTTTGCCGCCCGGCGCCAGCTTGGACAGACCGTTGAGCACAAAAAGCTGCTGGCCGTCGCTGATTTTCGGCAGACCGGGCGCAAAGCGCCCCAGCTCGCCCTTGGCGGCTTCGGCCTCCACCGCCTTCTGTTCCCGCTTCCAGTCGATGCCGAAGGGCGGATTGGAAATGCAGTACCGGAAGGTGAAGCCCGGAAACTGATCGTCGGAGAGCGTATCACCGAACCGCATATTATTGGGGTCGCCGCCCCGGATCATCATATCCGCCTTTGCAATGGCGAAGGTGGAGGGGTTAAACTCCTGCCCGAAGCAGGTCACCTCCACATCGCTGTTCAGCTCGTGGATACGTTCTTCCATACAGGAAAGCATCTGCGAGGTGCCCATCGTCATGTCGTACACGGTCACATTGCCGTCATCCAGTTTGGCGTCGCACAGCAGCAGGTCGGTCATCAGATAGATGATGTCCCGGCTGGTGAAGTGCGCTCCGGCCTCCTCGCCGAAGGACTCGGAGAAACGCTTGACGAGATCCTCAAAGATATAGCCGCAGTCCACGGCGCTGATTTTATCCGGGCCGAGGTAGCCTTTGGGGGAGTTGAACTCCTTGATGACCAGATACAGGCTGTTGCACTCCACCATACGGCGAATGATGTTGTCAAAATCGAACTTGGCCAGCACATCCTGCACATTGCCGGAGAACCCGGCCAGATAGTCCCGGAAATTCGCTTCAATATTGTCCGGGTCGGCCAGCAGGCTCTCAAAAGTAAACCGGCTGGTGTTATAAAACTGATAGCCGGAGGCACGGGTCAGAAAGCCGTCGATAACCGCCAGCCTCTTGACCTTTTCATATTGCACGATCACCGCATCGTGGGTGGGCAGCAGGCAGTCGTGAAACCGCTTGACCACCGTCATCGGCAGGATCACAAGGCCATATTCGTGGGGCTTGAACGGCCCGCGAAGCACATCCGCCACATTCCAGATCATCGTGGCCTTTTCCTGTATATTTACGCCCACGGCGCTGCTTTTTTCGTTAACCATTGCTTTCTCTCCTCATCCGACTGCCACTTCGACCTTTTTACCGCTGAAGGCCACGCCGTATTTATAAATCGTCCTAACCCCGGCGGTCGTCAGCTCGGTTTCGTATTTCTTATCGTTGATCTGCTGCAAGGCCGTCTCGGACAGCTTTTTCAGCTTTTCGTCGCTGCAATTTTTCTCCGCTTTCAGCTCAATCAGGATGCCCGGAAGACCCTTTTGCGTGGGCTTCAGCTGAATGTCATAGCGCCCGTCGCCGGATTCCCGGTTGGAGGTCACGAAAGCACCGCCCAGCAGGGCGCACAGTCCCAGCATAAAGCCGTGGTAGAAATTCTCCCCGGCAGTATCGAAGGAGCTGACCGACCGGGTCAGCAGCGTCTGTATCTGCGCTTTCAGCCGTGCGTTATCGCCGGAGAAGATGGCCTCCTGAACGGAAATCGCCGTGGACGGCGGGATCAGATTCTCCAGCCGCTGCAAGATCTCCTTGTTATACACCAGAGAAATCTCCCGGTTGGGCAGGGAGACCTCGCACATAAAATCGCCGCTGAAGGAGGGCGTGGTTTTCAGTGCCTTCAGATAGCCGGTCACCAGCAGGAAGCTGTAAATGGTGGAGGGATTGCTTTTGATCTGCGGATAGATCACGCCGGTGTCGATGAAGGTGGTGAAGGTCTCGCCGTTGACCAGGGAGGTCAGACGGTTATAAATCTCCTCGTCCGCCTGGGCAAGCACTTCCCCGATAATATCGTTGCTGCCGGTGGAGACCCAGAAGGGTCTCGGCTCGCACTCGTTGCTGAAGTAGTTGACCACCGACCACGGGTTGAAAATCTCCGTCTTGCCGAAGCGGTAGCCGTCGTACCACCGGCAAATCTCGTCGTACTTATCGGCAGCGCCGTAGTATTCCGCCATCTCCATCACCTCGTCGGCGGTGAAGCCGAAGTAGGCGCTGTATTTGTTGTCCAGCACGGAGTTGATGGACAGGTTGTTCATCCCGCTGAAGATGCTCTCCTTGGCCACCCGCAGAATGCCGGTGAGGAAGCCGAAGGACAGGTGCCGATTATCCTTGAACCCGCCGGAAAACAGGTTCCGCATAAACCGGATGACCTTGTCGTAATAGTCCTTCTGATAGCCCTGCTGGATGGGGGTGTCATACTCATCGATGATGATAATGGGCGCAACGGCATAGTGCTTGTGCAGCATAGCGGACAGGTCCAGCAGTGCCGAAGCCAGCTCTACCTCGCTGACCTTGCCATCTGCCAGCTTTTCATAGGTCTTTTTGCTGTACTCGTCGCACTTTTCACTGGTCAGCAGCTCTTTGTGCCGCCGGGTCTCCTTTGCAAAAATATCCCGGATGGCTGCAAAGGTCTCCTCCCAAGTGTCGAACTTCACATCCTTGAAGGTCAGGAAGATCACGGGGTACTTGCCCTGATAATTCCGGTACTTCTGGCCGCAGGCCCAGATCTTCTTATCCCGGAAGTAGACGGAGGTATCCTTGTCGCTCTTTTCAAAATAAGTGCGCAGCATATCCATATTCAGCGTCTTGCCGAAGCGGCGGGGACGAGTGAACAGCGTCACCATCGGACGCTCGTCGATGAAATCCTTGATCATCATCGTCTTGTCGATGTAGTAGTATTCCGACGATGCAAGGCAGTAGTTGGACACGCCGATGGGCAGGGGCAGCTTCGGCGCGCGCTCCGTCTTGCGGAAAGCGCCCGTCTTGAGCCGCTGATCCGCCGGCTTCTGCGTATCAGCGGGGATCAGCCAACGATTGCCCTGCTTTTTCGCACCGGCGATTCTCCCATTCTTGCAGAGTATCGCAACTCTCCGCTCCGTTATATTCCAGCGCACTGCTGCCTCTCTTACCGAGATCATTTCAGCCATAGGGGATACCTCCACGCATAAAATCACAAGTACATTATACCCAGATAAAAGAACAATGTCAACAAAGTTCGGAACAATGTCGTTTCAAAACAGCATTATTCTTTTCTGCACACAAAACAGGCGGAGGTCATCGCCCCCCGCTTGCTCGTTACCCACATACAATTTCCTGCATCACGGCCTCGTTTGCCCGATGTCGGATGCCGTTCATCTTCCGCACCCACGCCTGCGGGTCATTGGCCTTTACCTCCTCCGTCACACCCTCGGCATCTGCGTATTGTTCTACCAGCTGAAGAAAGAGTTCCTGCGCCTGCTCCTCGATGTCTGCGAGGTGCCCATCCAGCACCCCGGCGGTCAGCAGATTATAATACAACACACGGTGGTGCTCCCTCAGAAAGGTGCGCCGCCGCTGCCCGTAAATGCCGATGGGGCGTTTTTCTTCGGGCGGTAAACGAACATCCGGCAGGCAGTAGTCGCCCTGCCTTGTGTAAGTGCCGCCCAGCTGCTCAAATAGCGATTCCATATGTGATCCTCCCACTCAAAATTTCCCCGGCAGGTCTACAACGCAAAATGCACCTGCCTTTCGATTACAGTTTAGCAGAACCGAAAAGCAGGTGCGAGTGTGCGAATTTTTAAATCGCAGATTTTCTAATTGACATTATTTACTTTCCAAGATATAATTTATAATGTAGGTTATGTTAAATTTGAAGTACTTTGTATGACGGAGCGACGAGAAATCCGAAAAGAACAAAGGACTCAAAACTTCTACAAGCTTAAAATATGTAATTCCTAGATACTATCAATGTCGATTAAAATTCTCGTTACGCCATTGAGAACCCACAAGATAGGCTCCGGGAGATTCTCCTCTCCTTTGAGGTGGGCCCAGTTGCTGTATCAAAGCTTTACACCATACTTCTTAGACAGTCATTTAGGTGACCGTCTTGGTTGTTGTGCGTGTAAAGTTCCAATTCGGATAGATTGAGACCATACACGCATAATGTGTATGGTTTTACTTTTTGTCCGGATTGGAGGTGAAAGTAATGAAAATCAATAAATGCAACGCTCTACGATTTTGGGAAGAGTGCTACGGCAGCAAACAATATGCAGAGGATTTTCACGGGAATTTAATGTGTAAAGACGGCTATGGTAACAATAACTTCTCTGTGAACTATTATGGGCAAGAAATATATTGTGGGTGGAACATTCATCATATATTGCCGTCAGCTTGCGGAGGAACAAACGCAAAAAGCAATTTGCTCTGCACTAATATTGCAACGAATGAAGAAGCTGGAGACAGAATCACATTTTGGATTGGTGAATCCCTGTATCAAGTTAAACGGATATACGGAACAAGAGATCACGAAATCATTAGAATTGAGTAAGGAGTTTTATTTATGGGAAAACACTTTTTTGACTACGATGACGGAAATTTTGCTCATACAATCTCAGACAATATGGCAATTGACTCTGACGGCGATTTGCTGATGCGTATGGGAGATAATATGGCAATGGATATGGATTCAGGTGAATTACATATCATATCCGGTTGGCCGGATGACGAAGATGATGACTAACTGATAAGCAGCCGCCTCTACGAAAATGCAGAGGCGGTTACTTTTACTTCTTCCGCCTCATCTTCCTGCTGAATTCATTCAGCGTCTGGATATGGAATGCTACCGTTTTCAGCTTTATGATACAGGGTGAATATACCATAAGAAGCGCGGCACGGCAGAGCCATTCCCGTGGCCGCCATGAAACAGCCAAGGATCATTATGATATATCCGCACCGGAGGGCTCGGTTTCCGCCCCTGCCGGCAGCTCCACCGCAATGGTGGTTCCCTTATCTGAGCTCTCCTCTACCCGGACGCAGCCGCCGTGGAGATTGGTGATCTCCCATACCAGCGAAAGCCCCAACCCTACGCCGCCGTACTCCCGGCTGCGGGACTTATCCACCCGGAAGAAGGGCTGGAAGATGCTCCGCCGATACTCCTCCGGAATGCCGTAGCCGGTGTCGGAAACGCAGATCAGGAGCTTTTCCGTCTTCTGCGTGACGCAGACCCACACCGAACCGCCGGGTCGGTTGTACTTGACAGCATTCTCCGTCAGGTTGAAGATCAGCCGGTAGATCAGTGCATCGCTGCCGGTCATAATACCGTCGCCCTCCGCCGTCAGCGTGACGCCGAGCTTATCTGAGAGCGGCGCAAGATCTGTGAAGATCTCCTCGATCATGGGAGCGAGCTGGATCCGCTCGTTCCGCGCCACCTGCCGCAGATTGCTCATCTCCAGCAGTGTCCTGGTCATCTGTATCAGCCGTTCCGTCTGCTCACGCAAAAGCGTGAGGAACTCCGCCGTCTCCGGCCGCACATCAGGATGCTCTGCGGAAAACAGCTCCAACTGCGCCTGCATTAGTGCCAGTGGCGTGCGCAGCTCGTGGGCGGCGTTGCCGGTGAACTGCCGCTGGGCGGAAAAGGCGTTGTTCAGCCGCTCCAGCATCTGGTTGAACGAGCGGCTCAGCTGCCGGAACTCCGAAATAGCATCTTCATCGATCCTCATATCGGCAAGATTGTTCAGCTGCACCTGCTCCACCTGCGAGGTAAAGCTGCGCAGGGGCTTGAGCGCACGTCCGCTGACGAAATAGGCGAGGATGCCGCTGAGCAGCGTTACCGCCGCCGTGATGTACCAGTTGGTGGTGCGGAAGCGCCCCTGCACCCCATCGACGACGATGGTCAACTCCTCGTCGGGCGCTATGAGCTGCGGGTCAAAGCTCGCCGCTCCGCCATCATTCAGGATCACCGTGCCGCCGCCTTGTAAACTGTCCGCAATGGTGTCCATATAGTACACACCGGAGGAGCACAGCAGCAAATTCATGG
>JABLTO010011821.1_pt1 | contig 11849 bp, 7 predicted proteins | sample 7160091 | NCBI WGS metagenome assembly JABLTO01 (sample SAMN14651225, study PRJNA627086) | human gut metagenome | isolation source: feces | host: Homo sapiens
GAAGATGACCGATCAGGTGCCCGCCGACGTGGCGCAGGCGCGGCTGGAGCGGCTGCTCAAGGCGCAGGAGGCGGCACAGGCGGAGGCGCAGAAGCGCTTCCTCGGCATGGAGGAAGAGGTACTGGTGGAATCTCTCAGCCGGCGAAGCGACAAGGCGGTGTCCGGCAAGGGACTGCACGGTGTGTCCGTGACCTTCCCCGGCACCGAAGCGGACATCGGTCAGATCGTCCGCGTTCGAATTACGGAATGCGCGAACAACACCCTGCGGGGCGAACGTATTGAAAAGGAGTGAAGCTATTTATGGAAAAGGTACTGGAACAGGCCCGTCTGCTGGCGGAGGCCATTGCGGAGAGCGACGTTTATCAGAAGATGCACCAATGTGAGAATGACGCTATGAAGGACGCTGAGGCCACTCGCGCCATCGCGGATTTTGTGGAGAAGCGCCAGAAGGTCGAAAGTCTGCTGGCGGAGGGCAACATGGATCATACCGCGCTGGCGGAGGCCAGCAAGGCCATGGAGGACGCGGAAAAGAAGGTCAACGAGCAGCCCAAGGTGCGCGCTATGCAGGAGGCGCGGGGCGAGTTCACCCAGATGATGAACAATGTGAACCAGATTCTCCGCTTCATCATCACCGGCGAGACGGAGGACAACAGCGGCTGCAGCGGCTCCTGCGAGAGCTGCGGAGGCTGCGGCGGCGAGTGCGACTGCGGAAGCTGCCACTAAGGAAAAATCGACCTTGAACCGCGCCTGATCTTTCGGGCGCGGTTCAAGTGCCGTTCAAAGCTACTGAAGGAGAAACGGAATTATGGCGCTGACGCCGATGATGCAGCAGTACATGGAAGTCAAAAACAAGTACAAGGACTGCATTCTCTTTTATCGCCTGGGCGACTTTTATGAAATGTTCTTTGACGACGCGCTGACGGCCTCGCGGGAATTGGAGCTGACGCTGACAGGCCGGGACTGCGGTCTGGCGGAGCGTGCGCCCATGTGCGGCGTGCCCTATCATGCGGTGGAGGGCTATCTGGATCGGCTGATCGAGAAGGGCTACAAGGTGGCTATCTGCGAGCAGCTGGAGGATCCCGCGCTGGCCAAGGGGCTGGTGCAGCGGGACGTGATCCGCGTGGTAACGCCGGGCACGGTCATCGAATCAGCCATGCTGGACGAGCGGAGCAACAACTTCCTCTTGTCGGTGTGCTTTGCGGGCGATAAGGCGGGACTGGCGTTTGCGGACGTTTCCACGGGCGAGTTCTTTGTGCATCAGGTGATGGACGCGCCGCACACGCTGGCGGACGAGGTGACGCGCATTGGTCCGGTGGAGCTGATTACCAACGATTTAGCTAAGCTGCGGGACTGTATTGCCCGGGAAGATCTCTCCATGAGCGAGCAGCCCGCCGTGGGCTTTCAGTATCAAAATGCTTCCGAGGCGCTGTGCCGGCACTTCCATCTGCAGGACTTGTCTCCGCTGGGGCTGACGGACGAATATCGTCTGGCGGCACAGGCGGCGGGGGCGCTGATGCGCTACCTGAGCGATACCCAGAAGAACGCTTTGGAGCATATTACTGAGCTGCGGATTTATCAGGGCGGAAGCGCCATGCTGCTGGATCGGAATACCCGGCGCAACTTGGAGCTGACCGAGAGTCTGCGAAGCCGCACGAAGAAGGGAAGTCTACTGTGGCTGCTGGACAAGACCTCCACGGCCATGGGCGGACGGCTTCTGCGAAGCTGGATCGAGCAGCCGCTGGTGGATCGGGCGAAGATCCTGCGCCGTTTGGACGCGGTGGAGGAATTTGCGGGGCAGCATGTGCTGACCATGACGCTCAGCGAGGAATTGCAGGGCGTATACGACGTGGAGCGCTTGCTCAGCAAGGTGAGCTATAAGAGCCTTAACGCCCGGGACTGTTTGTCCCTCTGCGCGTCGCTGAAAAAGGTGCCGGGGATTCGCAGTCTGCTGGAAAACGCGAAGAGTGAGGGCGTGAAGGCGGTCTATGCGCTGCTTGATCCCTTGGCGGATTTGACGGCGCTGTTGGATCGGGCAATCCATCCCGACGCACCCATTTTGATTTCGGAGGGCGGCATCATCCGGGACGGCTATTCGCCTGTGCTGGACGAGTACCGCTCCGCCGCCACCAACGGCAAGCAATGGATCGTGGACTTGGAAGCCAAGGAACGGGAAGAAACGGGCATCAAAAATCTGCGCATTCAGTACAACCGTGTCTTCGGCTATTATATTGAGGTCACGAAGTCCTATTACGATATGGTGCCCATGCGCTATCAGCGGCGGCAGACGCTGGCTAACTGCGAGCGCTATGTGACCCCGGAGCTGCGGGAGATTGAGCAGAAAATCGTGGGCGCACAAGAGCAGTCCGTGCGGCTGGAGCTGCAACTATTCACCGAGCTGCGGGAGAAGATTGCCGGGCAGATCGCCCGCATTCAGCATACGGCCATGGGCTTAAAGTCGCTGGATGCGCTGCTGTCGCTGGCGAAGGTGGCCGTGGCGAACCACTATGTCCGCCCGGAGATCACCGAGGACGGCTCCTTGGAAATTCTGGAGGGCCGTCATCCCGTGGTGGAGCAGACCATGCAGGAGGGCGGTTTTGTGCCCAACGACACCGCCATGAATCAGGATGACGCACGGATGCTCATCATTACCGGCCCCAACATGGCGGGCAAGAGCACCTACATGCGGCAGGTGGCGCTGATTACGCTCATGGCGCATTTGGGTTCCTTTGTCCCGGCAAAGTCTGCGAAAATTCCGATTGTGGATCGTATTTTCACCCGCGTGGGCGCGTCGGACGATCTTGCCAGCGGACAGAGCACCTTCATGGTGGAAATGAGCGAGACGGCCTATATTCTCCGCAACGCCACGGCGAAATCGCTGATTATTCTGGACGAGATCGGCCGCGGCACCAGCACCTTTGACGGGCTTGCCATTGCGTGGGCGGTGGTGGAATACCTCTGCGACAAGCAAAAGGTGGGCGCGAAAACGCTCTTTGCCACCCATTATCATGAATTGTCCGAGCTGGAAGGCCATGTGGAGGGCGTGCAGAACTACTGCATTTCCGTTAAGGAGCATGGCGAGGACGTGATCTTCCTGCGGAAGATTGTGCGGGGCGGCGCAGACAAGAGCTTTGGCATTCACGTGGCTCGCCTGGCGGGCGTGCCGCATCCGGTGCTGGTGCGTGCCCATGAGATTCAAGCACGGCTGGAAGTCAGCGACGTGAACAAGATCGGCCAGAATATTCTGGGTGAGGGCGAAAAACCACGGGAAAACGAACAGGTAAATCTGTTCGAGGTGGGCAAGACGGAGATCATCAACGAGCTGCAAAGTCTGGATGTGATGGCGCTGACACCCATGGACGCCATCAACAAGCTTTTCCTGCTGCGGGAAAAGGCCAGAAAGCTCTAAGGCACTACCGCACAATTCGTCGGCAGCGCTGGCGATGCCTTTTCTGACATCTGCTTCTTGCAGAAATCTCGATTTACCTCCAGTAAACCTTCGATTTCTGCAATCGCATCTGACAAAAAATGCATTTGCCATCGCACCAACTCATTTGTGCGGTATTGCCTTAAGGCAACGCCGCACAATTCGGCGGCGCGTCGGGCGATGTCTTTTCCGCCAGCCGACCACCTCATTTGTGCGGTGTTACCTTAATATGCGCTCCGCTGTTTGAGCGACCGGGTATAATTCCCGGTCACAGAAAATGATTGAGGTATTTCCTGTGAGAAAGATGTGCCTGCTCTCGTTTCTCCTTCTCCTGCTGACGCTGCCGTTCCTTGTGCATGGGAGCGCGTCGGCACAGACGGAAACGCTTCGCGTCATGGTCTATGACCGGGAGAACATGCCCGAGGAATATGGCTCCTGCGAGGACAACGCCTGGGTACGCTATATTCAAAGCCGGGTGCTTCGCGAACTGGATATATCCCCGCGTCGCTGGAAACGGTTAACATCCTGGCCGCGAAGGAAAGGGAGCTCCGCATACGAACCATCATGTGCCCGGCTGAGAATTTCGATGAGGAATGGGATCGCTGCGTGGCCGCCTATCTCTCCGCGGGCGGCAGCCGCGCCATTGAAGCCAAGCGTTCCGCCTATCGCGAAAGCATTGCAGAAAAGAAAGGAAATTGACCATGGGATACTATTTTGACGATCGCAACAGCGCTGCCTGGAGCTATGGCGACGATGCCGGGAGAATCATTGATCTGCTTGGAACCCGATTTATGGGGGAAAATCCTGTTACGCCCTTTATCTGGCGCACCTTTGATGAGTCAGGCATTCAGGCGGATCGAAAGGCGCGATATCTGCTGGATTTTGCGCGGCGTTTTCCCGGCGGAGAGAATGGCGAAATTGTCTATGCCGCCGCCGACCTATACTGTCCGCAGGCCAAGAGCTCCGGCTTCATGGTGGAGTGCGACGGTCCTGTTCAGGTGTGGTTGAATGAGGAAAGGGTGTTCCAGTCCAACGGCAATCAGGAACGCACCCATGAAAAATGCAGGATCGATGTGTCGTTGAGGGCAGGCTACAATCGTTTCGTATGGCGCTGCGAGCGGACGGAGATCGGCTTTGGCTGCGCTTTCGCCAATGCCATGCCGCAGTGGGAGCCCTGTAATTATGTACTGCCCTACAAGGAATATGACGGGGAGGCAGGAATCCTCTACACGGAGCCGGTGGATGAACGGATGCAGATTGACGTGGGCAGCTTCTTTGGCGACTTTATGCCGCCGGAGCTGACCTGGCTTCCCCGCGCGGAGAAAAAGTCCCTTGTCGGGGCAGGCGTATATGCGGCGTGGCTCAAGGGAAGCGTCCGTGTCCCCCTTGCCGCCCATGACGCTGTAACCCTGATCGTGGACGGTAAGCCCGGACGGGTTATCCCCGGAGCACAGCATGATGTTGTGGCCGTCGGCCCCTATCAGGCGGTGGCCGCGCTGGTGAGCGACAGCGACTGGGCTTGGAGGAAGCCTCCTGTGCATATTCATGGAAGGACGACACCTTATCTCATCATGGGCCCGCTGAAAACCGCGGATACTTCAGCCTTCACCGCATGCGCCATGGGACAGCTGGTTGAGGGCGCGGAGGGGACAATCACCTGGCGCACTGGCTTTGACGGCGTTGCTCTGCGTCCCTATGTGGAAAGCAAGCTCTTTGGCCGCTGGACTTATCCGCTGGGCGTTACGCTCTACGGCATGTGGCAGGCGGGGCATTTCCTGAGCCGCGAGGTCATGAACGACTATGTGACAAGCCATGCGGATCAGGTCGTCTCCATCCATGAGTATGCGCTTTATGATCAGGCAAGGTATGGCTTTCCGGGGGTCAATCAGCAAATCTGCTGGCTTGACGCGCTGGACGACTGCGGCTCCTTTGGCTCCATGATGCTGGAATGCGCCAAGCCCGGCGACGCGGCTGTCCGCAAGCTGGCTGATGCCATTGGGGAATATATGCTCCATGAACAGCCCCGCACCTCCGAAGGAGCTTATTGCCGCCGCGACGATACCATCTGGGCGGACGATATGTATATGTCTGGCCCCTTTCTGTGCCGCTATTCGGAGCTGACCGGTAGTATGGAAGGTATGAACGCCTGCGCTAATCAGCTGCTTCAATACAAGGACCTCCTCTTTATGCCCGACAAACAGATCATGTCCCACATGCGCTGTTTGCGAAACGGAAAGAGCAACCGTATCCCCTGGAGCCGAGGCAACGGCTGGGTGCTGTTCACCCTCAGCGAGCTGCTGCAAAAGCTGCCGGTCGGCCATGAGAAGCGGCCTGCATTGCTATTGTTCTTCCGCGAGCTCAGCGCAGGGTACATGAAGCTGCAGGATGCCTCCGGATTGTGGCATCAGATTCTTGATGAACCCGGTACCTATCTGGAGTCCTCGGCGACGGCCATGTTCATCTGCGCCTTCTCCCGCGGCCTGCGTAACGGCTGGTATGATGTGGCGGTGCTGGATGAGGTACGCAGCGCCGTCGAGCGTGCCTGGAAGGGCTTGTGCGAGCAGGCGATTGACCGGGACGGCAACCTGTACGGCGTGTGCCGCGGATCAGGTTTCTCCTTCTCCCGCGCCTATTATCGCACGCTGATGTGGAACTTCAACGATACGCATGGCATTGGTATTGTCATGCTGGCAGGCGTTGAGTACCTGAAGCTGACGACGAAGGCTTACGGAGCTGTCAGCCTATAAAAAACTGCATAGAGAATCCGCCTCAGCGCTATCGGCAATGCTGCGTCATCACGAAAAATGCCGCTGCTGTACTTCTGCCAGCAGCGGCGTTTTTCGTGCAGGGAATGAGGTTTGCCGAATTTCCTGTCGCTCTCCGCAGAGAGCGAAACTCCCCATCGGAGAGTGCACGAGCCCGACCAACGGGAGGGATACCACCGTCTGCTTGCAGGTGGTGAGTAAGTGCGCCCTTGCCAGGGAGAGGGCTTGACAAAGCCTCTTTTGGAATGTGATTTGTCAAGGGTAGATTTAGGGTAACACCGCACAATGAGGCAGTCGGCTGACGAATGGATTTTTCGTCAGATGCAAATGCAAATTTCGAAGGTTTACTGGATGTAAATCGAGAAATTTGCATGCCGCAGATGGCGGAAAAGACATCGCCAACGCTGCCGACGAATTGTGCGGTAGTGCCTTCCATTCATTACAGGCAACACAAATAAAGGGAGCGCCATACGAGCGCCTCCAACAGTAGGCAAAACAAACGACACTACTAATCAGTAAGTATTTTGTTTCTGATTCAACTATACCATATGGACAAGAATTTGTCAATATAGGGCGTTCACGTCGTATTTGTTTACGTGAATATTTTTGTGTGAAAGTCACGTAAAATTACGACAAATTGTGTTGACAACGGACAGAAACGATGATATAATGCAGTTAGCTCAATTGGTCAGTATTCGACCGGATTTTGCATGTTTGTTCGATTCTGTCGATACCGAGCCAAAAAAAGAGACATGCGAGAAATCGCAAAAAACAAAGAAAGAGGTGCTTCTGTAATGAAGAAACTCGTTGCTCTGCTGCTGTCTGTCATGATGTGCTTTGCGTGCGTCAGTGCGCTGGCCGATACGTATGTGTCCTGGTACACCTACGGCGACGTGTACCTTTCCTCCGTGCGTTCCGAAATGGAAGCTGATTTCGCCAAGCTGAACCTGACGATCAACGGCTCCGACGCCAACGGCAACCAGCAGGTACAGTCCGACTTCATCAGCACGGCTCTGATGAACAACGACTGCGAAGCTGTTGTGGTGAACCTCGTTGAGTCCGGCGCCATCAGCACGGCGCAGACCATCATGAACCAGATTCAGGCTGCGGGCATCCCCACCGTTTGGTTCAACCGTCCTGTCTCTACCAGCAACGAAGAAGCCGCCAACCTGTTTCTGAGCAACCCCGCTTCCGCGTTCGTCGGCACCAACTTTGAAGACGCCGGCCGTATGCAGGGCGAGCTGATTGGTCAGTATCTGGTTGAGCATTACAACGACATCGACCTCAACGGCGACGGCAAGATTTCCTACATCATGTTCAAGGGCGACGAAGCTAACCAGGAAGCTATCGCTCGTACCGCGCTGGCTGTGGAATACGCCAACAAGGCGCTGGTTGCCGCGGGCAAGCCGGAGATTGAGTTCTATGACGCCTCCAACGCCAACAAATACCTCGTTGACCCCAACGGCAGCTGGTCCAACGTTTTCTCCTCTGAGCAGATGCAGACCGTCCTGTCCATGTACAACGAAGGCAACGGCAACATGGTCGAGCTGGTTATCTGCAACAACGACGACATGGCGTATGGCGCTGTGATGGCTCTGCAGAACGCTGGCTACAACCACGGCGAAGGCACCACCGCGATCCCCGTGTTCGGCGTGGACGCGACCGACGTTGCGAAGGATCTGATCAACAACGGCTACATGGTCGGCACCATCAAGCAGGACAACGTTGGTATGGCGGACGCTGTTGCGACCATCACCGCGAACCTGATTGCCGGCAAGGAAAACAAGTTCGAGGGTCTGAACGAGAACTACGTTATCGTTGACAACTGGTTCGTGCAGATTCCCTACGCTGTGTACACTGGCGAGTAATTCTTCCCTGAGCACTTCGGGCGGAGAGAACCGAATGGTTCTCTCCGTCTTTCACTGCTGACCAACATATGGCAAGCAGCATTCGACTTGCTCTCCGGCAGGTCGGTACCCACGGTATCATCCGCCGCTTTACAATCGTTTGTTCTCGTTGAATTCCAGGAAAGGAAAAGACAAACATGCAAAAAGACGATGTTTTGCTGCGCATGGAAGGCATCTGCAAGTCCTTCCCCGGCGTCAAAGCGCTTGACGATGCACAGCTGACCGTCCGTCCCGGTACCGTCCATGCACTCATGGGCGAAAACGGCGCCGGTAAATCCACGCTGATGAAGTGCCTTTTCGGCATTTACAGCAAGGATGCGGGCACAATCTGGTTCGACGGCAAAGAGGTTAACTTCAAGTCTTCCCGCGATGCGCTGGACAACGGCGTCGCCATGGTGCATCAGGAGCTGAATCAGGCGCTGAAGCGTAGCGTGATGGACAACATTTGGCTCGGGCGCTATCCGCGAATCAAGCTCGGCGGCGCTAAGATGCCCTTCGTTTCCGACAAGGCCGAATACGACATGACCATGGAGGTCTTTAAGGATCTGAATTTTGAGAAATTCGGCATCAACATCAACCCGCGTACCATCATGTCCACCATGCCCGTTTCGCGCCGTCAGATGGTGGAAATTGCAAAAGCTGTTTCCTTCAACTCCAAGATTATTGTGCTGGACGAGCCGACCTCTTCCCTGACCGAGGCGGAGGTTGAGGTGCTCTTCTCCATCATCAATATGCTCAAGGCACGCGGCGTAGGCATCGTTTATATCTCCCACAAGATGAAGGAAATCTGGCGCATTGCCGACGACGTGACCGTTATGCGCGACGGACGCTGGATTACCACCCGCCACAAGACCGAATACGGCACGGACGACGATTCCTTCCGCGCAGAGGTCATTCGGAACATGTGCGGTCGCGAGCTGAGCGCAGCCTATCCGCCCAAGGATAACATCGTCCACGACGATCCGATGATCGTGGTGGAGGGCTTGACCGCCAAATACAATCAGCTGCGCGACGCCAGCTTCACGCTCCACAAGGGCGAGATCCTGGGCGTAGCGGGTTTGGATGGCTCCGGCCGTACCGAGCTGCTGGAAACCCTTTTCGGCTATCGCACCCGTCAAAGCGGCACCATCAAGAAGTTCAACTTCGGCTTCCGCGCCGCGCAGGGCGGTACGCCTGAAGACTACAGCATGGAAGTACACGACATCAATGGCACGCAGGTGGGCGAGGAAATTTCCAACTTGTCACCCAACAGCGCCATCAAGCAGGGCTTTGCGCTGGTCACCGAGGAACGCCGCGCAACTGGCATTTTCGGCATCCTTGACATCCGCGCAAACACCGTCATCGCCAACCTGAAGAACTACAAGCTGGGGAAATTCCCGCTGCTCAGCGACGCAAAAATGGCTCGGGATACGGATCGCATGATTGAAGCGATGCACATCAAAACGCCCAGTCAGCGTCAGCAGATTAAGAATCTGTCCGGCGGCAATCAGCAGAAGGTCATTTTCGGTCGCTGGATGCTGACCAATCCTGACGTTCTGCTGCTGGATGACCCGACCCGCGGTATCGACGTGGGCGCCAAGTACGAGATCTATGAGCTGATTCAGTCCCTCGCCAAGCAGGGCAAGAGCATCATCATGGTCTCTTCCGAAATGCCTGAACTCCTGGGCACTTGCAACCGTATTCTCGTGATGAGCGCCGGTCAGATTGCCGGCGAATACGTCCCGACAGGCGACGGTAAGGTCGATCAGGAAAAGATACTCGAACTGGCTGCAAAGAACTTGTAAGGAGGTTGCCTGAACATGTCGAATGTTGCAACAAAGGCAAAAAAGCCGAATCTCTCCGTGAAGAGCGTCCTGAACTGGATTCTCGATCACGCCATGATTATTGTCATCGTGCTGCTGGCGCTGTATGTCCAGACGCAGCGTGACGCCTTCCTCAAGCCCGCTTCCCTCATCAACATCATCTCCCTGACCGCCGCCCGTCTGCCGATGGCGCTGGGCGTTGCCGGCTGTATCATTCTGGCCGGTACGGACTTGACCGGCGGCCGCGTGGCTGGCTTGACCGCTTTCGTGGCGGCCATCCTGCTCCAGCGTGCGGACGTTGCCAATCGCGTGCTGGCAGGCGGAGCCCCTGCCAACATCGTGCTGGTGCTGCTGCTCGTTATGCTCATCGGCGCATGTGTTGGTCTGATCAACGGCTTCGTCATGGCGAAATTCAAGGTTCACCCCTACATCATCACGTTGGCCATGCAGATGATCGTCTACGGTATCTACCTGACGGTTTCCAACTCGGTGCAGGTCGGTTCCTTCGACTCCAGCTACACCACCAGCTTCGTCACCAAGCCCCTGTTCCAAATTCAAACCGGCGTTCGCCCCAACGGCACTGCCATCTTCACCGTGGTTCCCATGTATGTGCTGCTGGCGCTGATCGTGACCGCGCTGATGTGGGTCGTCTGGAACAAGACCGCTTTCGGCAAAAACATGTTTGCCGTCGGTTCTAACGAGGAAGCAGCCCGCGTTTCCGGCGTGAACGTTATGATGACCATCATCGGCGTTTTCATGGTCGCTGGCGCTCTGTACGGCTATACTGGCTTCATCGAAGCTGCCCGTATGGGTTCCTCCACTGCGACGCTGGGTCTGAACTACGAAGCCGACGCCATTTCCGCAGCCGTTATCGGCGGCGTATCGTTCGTCGGCGGCACCGGCAGAATCTCCGGCGTTGTCCTTGGCGTGTTCATGATGCAGCTGATTATCGCCGGCATGACCTTCCTGGGCATCTCCGGCAACGTTACCTACATCGTAAAGGGCGCGGTTATCCTGTTCGCTGTTATTCTGGATATGCGCAAGTACATGACCAGAAAGTAACGGTTTCACGGTGCAATGGGGCAGAGTCCCTTGTGCCATCAGCTTTCAAACATGCTTCGCAGAGGCTCTGTACTTCATGCACGGAGCCTCTTGCTCTATCGTTATGGAAGGAGGAGCGAAAACAATGGAGGAAAACAAGAAACAGCCGCAATCGACAAGCGAGCAGCAGACAGAATCGTCAGACCCCAAAGCGCCGCGCCGTGGCCGCAATTGGATCACTGATATGTACGACAAGGTGAACCTATCGGTCGATACGCTCAATTACATTGCGCTCGGTCTGTTGATTTTCATCTTTGCTGTTATCTTCATTGCTTCCCGGCACTAACGCCGAATCCCCTGCCTTCACCCCCTCCCCTGCGCCTCCTGAAGCGGACACTGGAAAAAGCAAGCCAGTTTCCCATCAGGGGGCGCATTTTTTTCACGTCGGAGCATACGGTTTCCCGACGAAAAGACGCAAGCAGATGGCGCAGGAGAGCATGGGACGCGCATCACTTCGCCAAGGAAGAGGGTTCATCGCATCCGCAAACGCGACGAGCGCTGCAAGCTCTTGTTTGCTTGCAGCGCTCTTGTTTTGCAGCTTCCTCAGCTTTCCGTGAAGTGCCAAAGAAAAAAGGGGTTGTCTCACTAAAAAGAGGAAACTCCTTTTTGGTACAAAAAAAGCATCCGGACTATGAGAATCCGAATGCCTGCGGTAGAATGTAACTACCATGAAAAGAAACATGCCGCAGACAGATTATACAGCAATGACGAATGGATTTCAACTGGTCATGCCGCTGGACTGCGAAGTAAACATTGAGAAGAATGCACCGGTGAGACTGCTCAACGCCGTCATGGAAAGGATGGATTACAGCAAACTGTATGCGGCGTACTCCCGACTTGGGAGAATCGA
>JABLTO010011771.1_pt1 | contig 11848 bp, 13 predicted proteins | sample 7160091 | NCBI WGS metagenome assembly JABLTO01 (sample SAMN14651225, study PRJNA627086) | human gut metagenome | isolation source: feces | host: Homo sapiens
AATTGATTTTTGAGTATTTGATTTCTCTATATTTAATTCTGCGGGCTTTTCCGTATCCGGTTTATCCATATACGGGTTTTCCGTATCTGGTGAAGCCGTATCCGGCTGGGGCATATCTGGCTGCCTGGGCTGGGGCTGCTCATAAATCACATACTCGGTATCGCTGATGCGGCCATACCGGTCCCGCAGCTGGTGGCGCACAATGTAACCGGCAGACTCCAGTTCCCGCAGCGCACCGCCGATGGCGTCCACGCCTTCCTTGCAGATTTTTGCAAGGCCACGGGTGGTATAGTTCCAGTCATCGGGCAGGGACAGCATCATGGAAAGCAGTCCTTTGGCTTTCAGGGACAATTTTTCGTTACGCAGGTGATGGTTGCTCATTACCGTATAATCACGGGTTCTTTCGATCCGAAATACCGCCATTCCTTCACTCCTCTCTGATCTTGGGCATAAAAAAACCACAATCTTTCTTGTAAAAGACTGTGGGGTTCAGATGTTCTTCTTGTTCTTCCGGGGCCGGTAAGGACGCTTGGGCATCGGCGGCCAGTCGAACAGCGTTTTATGCTCCGCAAACGGGAGGGCCTGCAAAATCCGGTCAATCTCAACGGATTCCATATCATGCTGTGATTGGCATTTTTCTCGAATCGCATTTTTAATGCTCTGAACAGTACACATATTCATTCCTTTCCTTTCATTGAGCTGTTTACGGGTGACGTTTCTTTTTGGGCTTAAAATCGAGAATATGCCCCTCAACCACACGGGCGTACCGCTTGATTTTGATTTCCCGGCGCTGCTGGCTGGCAAGGGCGGCCTGATACCCGTCCTCTGTGAGAAACAGCCGCATCTCATCACCGGGGCTGCCGTAGGCGGCGTGGAGATGCTGAATGCGAAATTCGATCATCCAGCGGGTGCTATCCCAAAAGCGCTCCACGGCAAGAATGTTGTGTCCTTTCAACTCCCTGGCTGAAATATCCCTCATAGGCGGCTCCTTTCATCGTTCCTGATCTCTCTGGCGCTTGCGCTGCCATGCCTCCAGCAGCTTGATAATGGTCTCCTGCATCCGCTGGGGCGTGTAGCTCTTGGGAAAATACTTCCGCAGGGTGTCGGAGGTGAGCGTGACCTTATCCAGTTCGCTTTTCTTCTCCTCGCTCATAATGGCGCGCATCACATCAATGGTCAGATGCCCCTCCTGACTGAATTTCTTGAGCCGCTGGGCCTGAGAAAGAGAAGGGGTAGCCTGTTCGCTGTCCATCGCATCCAGAAGGTCTACCTGTTCTTCCTTTTTGAGAAAGGACAGCTCATACGCCGGGTTAAAGGCGATTTTCTTCTCATCCACCATGTCCAGCAGTTCGGGGATCAGCTCGGTCAAGCGAATAAATCTTTTGATTTGTGATTTGCTATCCGGGCTATTTTCAGCAATTTTTTCTGCCGCAGTCAACTTAGGCCCAACTTGGGCCGAAGTTAAATCCGTCCGTTCTCCCTGCCTTTTGATGGCTTCCAGTTTCATACGATAGGCCCATGCCTTTTCACTGGGAAGAACCTCCTCACGCTGGATATTAGCGTCCACCATTTCTATGACCGCTTCTTCATCGGTCATCTCCCGGATGATAACAGGCATATCCTCCAGACCTGACAACTCGCTGGCGCGATGGCGGCGATGGCCGGAAATGATCTCATAGCCACCCTCCGGGTCAGGTCGCACAAGACCAGGAGTACGAACACCGCGCTGCTTCACGCTCTCCAGCGTCTCCAGCATCTTGGGGTCATCATCCTTGACACGATAAGGCTGACCTGTAAATGGAATCTCCGTCTGCATTGCCGGATACCCCTTGAAGTAGTGCAGTTGCATAAGCGGGATGCGGACAACGCGTTCCTCACCGGCTTCTTGGCGCTCCTGCTCCGTGGTAAACAGATCATCTACCGATGCCAGCTCTACTTTTTTCGCGCTGCTTTTCAAGTTTCATCACCTCCTGAGTCAGATTTTTGTAACCCTCAGCCACCTTACCACCGGGATCATGGGCAAAGATGCTTTTCCCCTCGGCGCTTGTCTCCTTTGCCCGGACAGAGTGGGGAATCTCTGTGCCGAACACCTTAATTTTGCTGCCGTAGGTCTCCCGCAGCAGGGCGGCGATCTCCTTGGCAAAGTTGGTGCGGTTATCTACCATCGTCAGCAGAATACCGTCAATTTGGAGCTTAGGGTTGATTTGCCGCTTGACCTTGCTCACCGTAGTAAGCAGCTGCTCCAGCCCTTTGGCGGGCAGATACTCCGCCTGAACGGGGATTATGATCCTGTTTGCGGCAGCCAGCGCATTGACCGTGAGCATCCCCAAGGAGGGCTGGCAATCAATCAGGATATGGGAGTACTGCCCCTTCAGCGTGTCCAAGTATTGCCGCAGAATGGTCTCGCGGCTCATGGCATTTACCAACGACACCTCCATACCGGACAGCTGGATGTCGGCGGGCATCAGGTCTACGCCCTCCGGGTGATGCAGGATGCCCTCACCGGGGCGAATCGGCTGATCGGTCAGAATGCGGCCCATTGCGTCTGAGAGGGTAAAGGGCAGTTTGTCCGGCTGGGGATGCCCCAGGCTGATGGTCAGGCTGCCTTGCGGGTCTCCGTCGATCAGCAGCACCTTTCGTCCGGCCTGCGCCAGCCCTATCCCTAAGTTCGCACAGGTCGTTGTCTTGCCGACACCGCCTTTCTGATTGGCGATGGCGATGATTTGGGTATTCATGGACTTCACCTCATTTCTGAATGTTGATAGTTCTTCTGGAAATAGAAAAAGCCGCCACTTCAAAAATGAAAAGTGACGGCTCTTTCTAATCCCGGAAAGCAAAAAACGCCCAGCAGAAAAAGCTGAGCGCTCGGCATTAAATTTATTCTGTTTTGTTCAAATCAGGTCAAATCATCTCAAACTCATCAGATGAAAAACGCATCCGAAAAGGGCTGTAAAACCACCTCTCCAAACGGCGAAAATCGGCCTTCAGTTATCCTATTTGGGCACCACTTGGCCCTCTTTTTGCCCTCTTTTTTGCCGGTTATCCTATTGGTAACCACTAAAAATTGGGTGAAAATGGGTTTTGTTGCGTCAAACCATATCAAACTTTATCAAAAGCAAAAGCCCGGAAAACCTTGATTTTCCGGGCTTTTTGAACCAATTTGATAAAATTTATCTCTTGCTGAACTGCGGAGCGCGACGTGCAGCCTTGAGACCGTATTTTTTACGCTCTTTCATACGCGGATCACGAGTGAGGAAGCCCGCTTTTTTCAAAACAGGACGGTAAGCCTCTTCGTTAACCTGCAGAAGCGCTCTGGACAAACCGTGACGGATAGCACCAGCCTGACCAGAAATACCGCCGCCGGCAACATTGCACTCAATATCAAAACGGCCCATGGTATTGGTCAGCTCCATCGGCTGACGGACGATCAGCTTCAGGGTCTCCAGGCCAAAGTAATCATCGATATCCCGACCGTTGATTTTGATAGATCCGGTGCCATTGGCATATACGCGAACACGGGCAACAGAATGTTTTCTTCTGCCAGTGCCGTAGAAATAAGGTTTAGAATCGTACATAAGTTTTGCCTCCTCCCGTTAATTATAAAGTCCAGTTTTCCGGTTTCTGGGCCGCATGGGTATGCTCCGTTCCACGGAACACTCTGCAGCGGGTCAATGCAGCGCGGCCGATGCTGTTACCAGGCAGCATGCCTTTAACAGCCAGCATCATCGCTTTTTCCGGGTTTTCGCTCATCAGTTTGGCATACTGGACCTCTTTCAGGCCGCCAACCCAACCGGAATGATGGCGGTAATATTTCTGCTCCAGTTTTTTGCCGGTCAGAACTGCTTTCTCCGCGTTGATGATGATGACATGGTCACCGCAATCAGCGTGAGGGGCAAAGTTTACTTTGTGCTTGCCGCGCAGAATGGAAGCGGCAACGGTCGCAGTGCGGCCGAGGGGTTTGTCAGCAGCGTCAAGAATATACCATTTACGGGTAATCTCGCCGGCTTTCGGCATAGTGGTCGACATGGTTTTTCCCTCCTGTGAATTGTTGCTTCATTTATGTTTCATTTCACACAAACTACTGTTTTTGCTGCGGCAAAGCCAGTTGAGACGTTTGCAGCAAGTATCATTATAGTGGTGAGAAAAGGGAATGTCAACCTTTTTTGAAAAAAATTTAATTTGTTTTCTTCAATCTCTTAAAATCTCCTATTTTCTTATATATTCTCCTGTTTTCTTAAACTCAATTTTCATTTTTGCCGTTGCTATTTCGGTACGAAAAAAGTAAAATGAGAAAAAACAGGCAAGGCGGGAAACGATATGCAGCGGATTATGGGGTATATGCGCAAAGCCATTCAGGAATACGGGATGATTGAACCGGGCGATCGGATTGCTGTGGGAATCAGCGGCGGAAAGGATTCTATCGCGCTGGCGGCTGGATTGGCTGGGCTGCAGAAATTTATCGGCATTCCATTTCAACTGGTTGGCGTCACACTGGATCCGGGGTGGAATGGGCAGCGCACCGACTATGGGCCGATCGGGCAGATGTGCGAGAGTATGGGAATGGCGTATCATGTACTGGAAACGGAAATTGGGCCGATTGTGTTCGAGGCCAGAGAAGAATCCAATCCCTGCAGCCTGTGCGCCAGGATGCGCCGCGGAGCGCTGCACGATGCGGCCAAGCAATTCGGCTGCAACAAAATTGCACTGGGGCACCATTATGACGATGCGGTGGAGACTTTTGTAATGAATCTGTTTCATGAAGGCCGGGTCGGGTGCTTTTCACCGGTGACTTATCTTTCCCGTAAAGATCTGACCATGATACGGCCGCTTATTTTCGCACCGGAGCGGGAAATCGCTTCTGCAGTGCGAAAGGCGGGCTATCCAATCATCAAAAGCCAATGTCCTGTCGATGGATCGACGCAGCGGGAATGGACAAAAAACTGGCTGCGGCAGATGGAAAAAGAACAAAAGGGAATTACCAAGCGACTGTTTGGTGCCATGAAACGAGGGCACATTTCCGATTGGTGATTCCAACAAAAAATCCCGGAGTTATCTCCGGGATTTTTTGTTGGACCAATCTACCGTTGGCTGCATGTTTTTTCGGTTTCATAATAGAAAATAAAATCATCTACGTCGCCGGCGACCTGAAACCAGGAGGGCTTCGGGGGTTCCGGGATCTTCTTTTCTTCCTGCAGACCAGGATCGTTCTTCATGAAATCCCCTCCTTTTCTTTGTATGTGTGATATGTTTTTCGGATTTGCCAAAGCAAATCCGGAAAAAGCGATGAAAAGCAAAAACGATTCTCAGCGTAATGGAATAAAAAACGGCCTTCCGGGCCGTTTGACATGGGGCCATATATCAAAACTGCCGTAAACTGTTTTGCAGCAGCCAAAACGGACAGTGCCTTTTCTGCTAGGGCCTTTCTATCTGGCTTTTCAGAAAAAGAATAATGGTCAGTTTGGGGGATACTTTTTAACAGCGGCTTGAAACAAAGCCAAATAAGACAAAAAGGCATTTGCCGCCCTACTTCTTTTGTTGAATTAGAAAAACCTACGGTTTTTAGACGGCTATTTTTTATTGTATGAGAGAGAAGGGTGAGAAATTCCACGAATTTAGTCCCCTCAAAAAATTTCCGATCTGCGGACGTCTATCTTTTTGGTCCAAGGGGGATGATGTAATCCTGCTTTTTTCAGAATTATTGGAAGGTAGGGAAATCAGGCTTTTTTTGGGCATAAATAAAAAAGCGGTGCTTACAGCGCCGCTTTTTTCAGATAAAACAGAATTAAACTTTCCAGTCAGGATCTGGGGTTTCGCCGTTGATAATCTGTTCACAGGCCTCCTGTACCTTATCCAGGTAGGAAGACATCATCGTGAATTCGATCTTGCCATTCATTGCCACGTACAGTTTTCGGGTACCGGCATCATAAAATTGCAGCGTATCGGAATTATTGTCGTTGCGGTAGTCAAAGGCGATGGTCAGAACAGGGTCTCCCTGCGGCTGCGCATCCGGTACGTAATTACCATCATGAGAGGCACCGATCAGCAGCTGATAAAACTTGGAAAAGGCCGTTTTGTCAATCGAACTGCCGTTGTAAGTGACCGTTTCGCTTTTCTCGCCGGAGACATCGAAAGCGTAAGTGTTTCCAGCTGTCTGAACCGTTACTTTTGATATTTCATAAATGCTGGGCAACAGGAAAAGACTGTGAACCGTAGTTTCGTATTTTAACGTCATCCAGTCCGCTTTGGAAAGAGTGTAGATAATCGGGACATCGTTGCAGATTGCGTAAACAGTATTATCCTGAAAAGAAAGGAGGAAGGTAAATGCCGTGTCCTCTTCATATTCCTCCGAGAAAGTCACTTCGATTTTGGCGTCCGGCTCATCCAGGCCATACTTTTTAAGATCTTCTTCTGTATAGTTGCCGGCCAGAACGGATTGTGCCGACGTGTCCAAGATTTCATCTACATAGGCAAAGATTGTTTCGGCATCTACCGGTTTTAAGGACGGTGACGTAATGGCATAGGAGAAATAAGAATAAGTAGAATCTCCGTCCGCATCAAAATCGTACTTTTCAATGACAAAGGGTTCTGCATAATCCGCCCCACTGAATGAAATGCTTTTGAAATCTGCATTTTCAGAAAGGTCAGGAATGATTTTAGTGGAAACAAAATCTTCGGCGGTATAAGCAAAGCTGGAAAGGTCACTGGTGTAAACCAGATAAACGGCATTGGAGTCAGACAGCTTTACATAAGTGCCGTACGAAGCGGAGGATTCTAGGCCGAATTCCATTGTAAACGAACTGCCGTCGGTTTTGGTCACCGTGAGGGAGTAGCTGGGCTGATCCAGGCCATACAGCCCCAGGCTGGCGGGAGATTCTTCGATCGTTTCCTTGGCGGTCATGGAGGTGGCCTGGGATATGACACTGCTGATTTTGTCTGAATCTAAGGGCAGCCCCTCCAGGCCGTCAATGGAAGACTCACCGTCTTTGATCTTCAGGACGTAGCCCCCTTCCGGACGGCTAACCTCTACTGAGGCCAGTTCCTCAGAGGACATGGAAATCAGTTTAACCGAAGCGCTTACCTCAGAAGAGGAGGTGGCCCCATCCTCTTGCGGCAGCAGCAGTTTCACAACAAAAAACAGGCCGACCAAAAGCGCCAGTACAATCAGCGCCAGCAGTAAAGTTTTAGTACGTTTGGACATAACAGGTTCTCCATTTCTGATTTCGATTGAAAAAGCAGGACGGGCGGACAGCCCAACGGCAAATACGCCCGCCGATTTTGCTTTTTTGCAGCCGGCAGTTGTTGCACAAGCCGGAAAAGATACTATTTATGCCGTCTGCGCAGCCATACGACAACGCCGACAACCAAAAGTGCCAGCGGGATGATGATGGCGAAAACAGCGCCGATGGACAGAATTTGGAAATTGGTCATGGTCAACGTAGTAGTATCCAGTGTCTTGGCGGTGATGGAGAAGTTGGATTCACGTCCCAACAGGCTGTTGAGCAGCGAGATATAGTATTTGCCGTTGACAAAGGTACTCCCGCTTAACAGGCTGGATTCACAACTCATAGCGGAGGAGGAAACGATCACGTGGGATTCCAGCAGCGCGCTGCCGGTGGCGTTGGCGTTGCCGGACGATTTTTGAAGAGTAGACTTAATCAGTGCAGGGAACGCATAGGTTTCTGCGCTTTCGATGTCAAAATCTTCCGCCGCATCGTTAGGCAGCGCTTTGGCAGTGGAGCCGAATTTCAGAAGGACTTCAACGATCCGGCTGTCCCGCTCGGTATAAGCGGTGTCCATCACGCGGGCGTTGGGCATCAGCAGATAAGCAGAGGTATCCTCGTAAATTTCGGTATTGACAAAATCGACAATGCTGTAATAGGGGCTATAATTATAGATGCGGTTAAAGTTTGTTTCGTACACGGTTGCATCTTCCATCACAATACCCCACTCGCTCAGGAAAGCTTCCAGATTCGGCAGCTGAGGCTGATTGGCCGCGGCGAAATACAGCAGGGTTTTACCTTTTTGACCGTCGTTGTCCAGAAAAGCGTCCAGCTTATCCAGCTGCGCCTCGTCCAGATCTTCGCTGGGAGCAAACAGAACGACGGCTGCTGCTTCGGGGTCGATATCCTCCAGCAGCAGATCCTGGGTTACAACCTCAAAGTTGTTCTGGCTCAGCAGAGAAGAGAAGGCACTGGCGTCAAAGGAAGAATGGGCACTGAGGATTGCTACCTTAGGCGTATAATCGGAAGTAACATTCATGATAGCCGAGGTAATGGCCTCGTCTGTCCGGGAAGATTTGATGTAAGTATAGCCGGTGCTAGAATCGTTCTGCAGGTTAAACAGGTCGCTGGTTTTAACGACTTGGACTTTATTGCCGCACTCCAGCAGGATGTCCCTGCTGCCCATGGAATAGGAGGCGTATTTCGACTCAAACGCCGGGTCCTTTGCCAGATCGATAAACTGGACTTTGATTTTCGAATTGTACTGAGGGAATTTTTTAATGGTCTCGGCAGCCTGCAGATAATACTCGTTGGGGCTGCCAAAAGAATCCTCTGTGGCAAGGACGTAGATGTTCACATCCTTTTCCACCGTTTTCAGATATTCGATGGTTTCATCGCTTAGACCGTAAATCTTGCCTGTGGTCAGATCCAACTGGATCGGATAACGTTCTGAAATGGCCGATACAATCATGTTCAAAATGATCAGTACGGCAATGAAGATCACCGTCAGCACTGTGGCAAAACTGCCCATCCGCAGGCGGCGGTTTTTCAAAATATTAGATAACATGGTCTTTTCCTCCTATTAACCCCATCTTCTCTTTTCAAGCACACGGCTGGTCAGGAAGATAAACAGCGCAATGATACTTAAAAAGAAGAAGGCGTCGGCAAAATCCAATATGCCCATGGTGAAATTGCCATAGTGATCTGCCATGGAAAGACCCATGATCAGATTCTGCAGCGAGGTGGTCGGCATAAGCGACGCCAGGGAATCCACCAGCAGAAGCGCCACATCTACGACAATGGTAACGATGGCGGCAACCAGCTGGCTTTCAGTCAGCGAGGAGATGAACATGCCGACAGCGATCAGCGCGGCGCCCAAAAGCAGGATACCAAAGTAGCTGCTGATGATGACAGCCCAGTTGAGAGAAACAAAGACGGACAGAACCAGCGCATAAGCCAAGGTAATGGAAATGGCAATAACATATACCAGAAGTGCTGCCAGAAATTTGCCCATCAAAAGACTAAACAGCCCGATGGGAGCGGTTAGCAGGACCTGATCAGTCTTTTGCCGCTTGTCCTCACTGAGCATGCGCATTGTCAAAATCGGCATTAACAGCGCTGAACAGGTGAACAGCATAGAGTAAACATACCGCAGTTCGGCGGAGCCTACCGCCAGGTTATCCAGAAAGAAGAAAAAGCCGGACAGGCAGTAGAACATGGCGATAAACACGTATCCAATGGGAGATGAGAAATAAGCGTTAAATTCCCGCTTAAAAATGGCCGACATTATTCTTCACTCCCTTCCTCATTTGTTTTTGCCGTGTCGTCGGCAAGCTTCTCTGCCATTTCGGCAGCAGGGGTTGCAGCCCCTTTTCGATTTTTTTTGGCCTTTTTATCCTGCTTGGAAGCGGGCTCCTGCTTGGGTGGGGCCACATACTCTCCGGAAGTCAGCTTCAGGAAGATTTCCTCCAGACTCATTTCGGTGGATTTCATCGAAAGAATCGGCCAGTTCTTTTCGGCAGCAATCCGGAATACATCGCGGCGGATATCAGCGCCGTTTTCCGGCTCCACCAGATATTCAAACACGCCTTTTTCCCGTTCTCCCAAAGGATTGCAGGAATGAACGCCCGGCAGGGCGCGCAATGCGTTGTTGACATCCGTTACAGGGCCCTCCAGACGCACAGCCAGTCCGCTTTCATTGCTCATGGCGCGGGCCAGATGATCCGGCGTATCGTCCGCAATGATCTTGCCGTCGTTGATAACGATAACACGCTCGCAGATCGCCTGGACTTCCGGCAGGATATGGGAAGATAGAATAACGGTGTGGTTTTTGCCCAGTTCTTTAATCAGGTTGCGGATCTCAATGATTTGTTTGGGATCCAGACCAACAGTGGGTTCGTCGAGAATCAACAGCTCAGGGCTGCCCAGCAGAGCCTGCGCCACGCCGACACGCTGCTTGTAACCCTTGGAAAGGTTGCGAATCAAACGGGTATAGACATGATCGATTTTGACTGTCCGGCAGATATCCTCGATATGTTTTTGACGGGGAAGCTTGACCTTTTTGAGTTCGTACATAAAATTCAGATACTCTTTTACGGTCATGTCCATATACAGCGGAGGCTGCTCCGGCAGATAACCGATATGGGACTTGGCTGCGATCGGATCCTCCAGAATCTCATGTCCATCAATGGTCACAGTACCTTCCGTACTGGAGAGGTAGCCGGTAATGATGTTCATGGTGGTGGATTTCCCCGCGCCGTTTGGCCCCAGGAAACCCAGGATTTCTCCCCGTTCAACGGTAAAGCTGATGTCGTCGACGGCATATTTGTTGCCATACCGTTTGACGAGGTTTTTGACCTCTAGCATGTGTGATACCTCCTATATTCGAACCCGCGTACGGGCTGCGCTTTGAAAAAGCGCACTAACACAAATGATAATAAAGGAAAAATATGTCCAAATCATAAATAGAAACAAAAAATTGTCCTGATTTCAGCAATTTTCATGGAATCTTCACATTTCACGCGATTTATAACGGCGGCTTGTTCCCGAAGGGACATGAAATAGGGCGGAAAAGGTTCCAAAAAGGATTTGCCGGCGCTGCGTATCTGTCAGCGGTAAAGAGAAAAAGCGTTCTATTTCTTTTTCCATGACCCACAACGGGTAGTCTGTGCCGAACATAAGGCGTTCTGGGCCGTACCCTTCAATCAGGCGCATGGCGTCTTCATCAGACAGAAAGGACAATGAACTGCTGGTGTCCATGTGCAGCCGGGTATAATCTTTTAAAACAGCATAAGCTTGCTCCCATTGGCTATACCCGCCGAAATGAGCGCCGATGACAGACAACTCCGGAAAGCTGTCCAGCACATGTGCCAGTCTTTGAGGAGAGGAGCGATCATAACGCGCATCGCCGCAATGAAACAGAATTGGAAGATGAAGTTCTTTTTCACACATGCGGTAAAGAGCGAACATGTGCGGATCGTCCAGCAGAAAATCCTGGATATCCGGGTGCAGTTTTACGCCGCGCAACCCTTTTTCCTTGATTCGAACCGCCTCTGTTATCATTTCCGTTTCTGTCATGCCAGGATGGATGGTACCGAATCCGATAAATTCCGGATGAAGGCGGCAGTTTTCGGAAATAAAATGGTTAATGCTTGGCACCTGTTTGGGAGTAGTAGCAACCGAACAGACAAGGTAATGGCTAATGCCAAGGCGCCTGCCGTTTTCCAACAGAATGTCCACCGTGCCCACGTCCCCGGCATTAACTTTATAAAAGTCCGCAATGGAGTGAGCTGCTTTTTCCGCAATTTTTTGCGGAAAGATGTGAGTGTGGGCATCCGCAATTTCATAGGGTTGGTCAATCATGAGAATGCCTCCGTTGATACAAAATGACTATGACCATTGTAGCGATTGAAAGGGGTTTTGTCAAAAAAAATTGTATATGGAGGCAAAGTAAGGAATAAAAAATCCAAATAAGGGAAAACTGCGTGGGACAGACACTATATATAATGTATATAAAAAGCAGGTAAGAAAAAAGAAAAATAAAAATACGAAAAAGGTATTGACTTTAGGGTAAGGAGTATGATATATTAATGAAGCTGTCTCGCGGGGGACGCCGGGAGCGAAAAAAA
>JABLTO010083177.1_pt1 | contig 11845 bp, 11 predicted proteins | sample 7160091 | NCBI WGS metagenome assembly JABLTO01 (sample SAMN14651225, study PRJNA627086) | human gut metagenome | isolation source: feces | host: Homo sapiens
CAAGCAATTTTATTCGTAATAGTATTTCTTGTGCTGCAGCAGATTGAGGGAAATCTGATATATCCTCATGTTGTTGGTGAATCTGTAGGTCTTCCATCAATATGGGTTTTGGCGGCAGTTACGATTGGTGGAAATCTTATGGGAATAGTTGGAATGCTTGTTTTTATTCCGCTGTTGTCAGTGCTATATACTATTTTTCGGGAATTTGTATATCTGCGCCTGAAAAAACAAAATATCAAGCAGGTGACAAAGACAGAAATAGAGGAATATACAAAAGAGGAAGAATTATAATATAAAATAAATTATCATAAAATGGTTTATTGTAATGGGAGACTGCGCATATTATAGTCTCCCATTTTTATATGTTTTTGGTTGACTTATGTTTATACATACAAAGGTAAGCTGGAGCTGGACAATAAGTAGATCGTGTTGGATGAAATGAATAAGGATTTGCGAGAAAATTAGTTGCATTTGCTTATGAAGTCATTTATGATATATTAAGCAAATGTGGATTTACGCAGCGTATACTTGATATTGCACAGGAAAACACAGAGATACTTCTTGCTAATGGAGAATCAACTGAGGACAGGGAGAAAATGCAGAGAAAATCCTGATGGTCTACATGCAGTAGTGACGATGAGGAGAATATGAAACAACGAGGTGAAGAAGATGACAATCAAAGAGATTGCAAAGATATGTAATGTATCTACAGCGACAGTGTCTAATGTTATCAATGGAAAAAATAAGTCAAGTAATGAGACAACAAAAAAGATCATGGATGTGATTCGGGAATCTGGTTATCAGCCGAGTTATTTGGCAAAGAATCTCAGAAGCAAAAGAACGAGAACGATAGGAATTATTGTAGAGGATCTGATGTTATTCAATATACCAGCTATTATTGAAGGAATTATGAAATGCTGTGAAAAAAATGAATATAAGATCATTCTGGAAAACCTGCGTCTGTATGTGAGATGGCATGGAGAATGGTTTCATAATGATGAGCTGAGAGAGAATGAATTGAGGGACTCATTAAAGCAAGTGGAATCAGTTAATGTTGATGGGATTATTTACGTAGCGGGTCATGAGCGACGGATGGAAGTTTTTCAAAAATATACAAATCTTCCTACGGTGGTAGCATATACACAGGCAATTTCAAAAAATATACCGTCAGTTATGCTGGATGATTACAATGGTGGTTATGCGATGACTGAGTATCTGCTTTCCAAGGGGCATGAGCGGATCGGTGTGATTGCAGGTGAACAGGATAATCTACACGCGATTCACAGAATGAAAGGTATACAGAAAGCGTTCTTTGAGCATGGAAAACCGTTTGATCCAGATTGGGTGGAATATGTCAGATGGGAACGTGAAGGAGGATACTCTGTGGCGAAAAAAATGGCAGAGCAGAAAGTAAGTGCTATTTTTTGTATGTCAGATACGATTGCTGGAGGTGTATACGACTATATGAGCGAAAATGGGGTTGTCATCGGAAAAGATATTTCAGTTGTGGGATATGATAACAGAATGATTTCCGAATATTTGGTGCCCAAACTGACAACTATGAGGCTACCGTTAGAACAGATTGGCTATAAATCGGCAGATATACTTATTGGTATACTGGAAAAAAATGAACTGCCAGAAAATATGGAAATTAGGATGGAATGTCAACTGATAGAGCGAGACTCAGTAGTTGATTTAATAAAGCGTTAAACGATTAACTATAATTCAAGGGGTGTTACTAAAAAAAGAAAAAGCGACGGGAAGAGATGTGCAAAATAAATAAAAATAAAGACTGAATATTGTGATATAAATAAAAAATACACTATTGACAATGTAAGTACTGCATGCTATTATGACATTAACAACAAGTAAATCAATTAACCAAGGAGGGTTATGTATGAAGAAGTTAGCAGCAGCGCTCATGTGTGGAACAATGACAATGTCTTTATTCGCTACGGCACAGGCTGGAGAGACTGGAAGCGAGCAGAAAGATGTAGCTCAAGAAGCAATTGATGCGAGAAAAGAAGAAGCAGAGAAGACCGGAGAGTATCAGAAGATTGTTATTTCTTTTTTTGATTGGACAGGAGCTCCGGCAGGAATTGACCGTATCAATGAGGCACTCAGCGAGCATACTAGAGAGACATTGGGAGTGGATGTTGAACTTATGATCATTGATTCAGCAGCTTACAGTGAGGATATGAAGTTAATGCTTTCCTCTGGTGAGCAGGTAGATATCTTCTCAACATGTGGACCGGGATACATGACATGTGTAAATAACGGATATACATTAGATTTCGAGGAAGATGATATTTTCCAGACGTATGGAAAGGGAATTCAGGAAAAAGTCAGAGCAGAATATCTGGATGCATGTCGTGTAGGCGGTGTATTATATGGTGCTCCGCCAATTAAAGACTATGCAATCCAGACATCAGCAGTGTGTATTGGACAGGAGTATCTCGATGCGATCGGATATGATTATGATGCTGCAGAAAAAGATGATCTTGGATATGCAAAAGTTGACTGGGATGAAATTAATAAAATTTTTGCACAGATCCATGAAGCATTCCCAGATAAGTATGTAATGGCTATTCAGGATAATGAGCTGACACAGGGAAGTACCGTAGATAATATCGGTGGCGATTACTATGGAACACTTCTTGATCCAGTAAACAGCCTCAAGGTTGAAAACGTTTATGAGTCAGATGTTTTTAAAGAATGGTGCGAGCGTGCATATGAGTGGAATCAGAATGGATATATTTCCAAAGATGCTATGACAGATAAGACAGGTGCTTCTGCAAAGGTAAAATCTGGCGCTTACATGGCTATGATGGCTTGCTGCAAACCTGGTTATGAAACACAGATCACCGGTGAGTGCGGACGTTCAATGAAAGTATTCGATGTAGGTGAAAGTTTCATGTCATCTTCTTCCGTGTCTTCTTTCCCATGGTGCATCAACCAGAACACTGATGATCCGGTTGCAGCTATGCAGGTATTAGATGCTCTCTATACAGATTCTGTTGTTGAAAACTTAATCTGTTGGGGACAGGAAGGCGTTGAATATACGGTAAATGATGAAGGTACCATCAACTACGCAGAAGGTGTTGACGCTAATAATTCTGAGTATTATCCAAACGTACTGTGGATGATGCCAAATCCATATGTAGCACATGTATGGGAAGGTGATTCTTTAGATATTGGACAGCAGATGTCTGATTTCAATGACAACTGCCCGAATAAATCTAAAGCACTTGGTTTTACCTGGGATAACAGCGACTATTCCGCAGAGTTCACAGCTCTTCAGAATGCATACGATCAGTATGGATTAATAGCTGTATATGGATTCGAAAAACCTGAAAAAGCAATTGCTGAATTAAATGAGGCATTAAAAGCAGCAGGCTTGGAAGAGTATATGGCAGCAAAACAGGAAGCTCTTGATAAATGGGCGGCAGAGAATAATATTAAATAATGAAATGAAACTATAAAATGACAAAAAGGCGGAGAAGTAAAAAGAAATCTTTTTACTCCGCTTTTTTGTACAACAGGAAGCTTGCTGAAATGTTCTGGTGTGGAAAAAAGTCTTCTGGCAGGATTCTTTCTGAAACAATGCTTTAAAAATGCTGCCAGAAGGTAGCAGCAGAATGGAGATTTTATGAAAAAAAGGAAACATCTAAAAAGATATCTGTCCCTATATGTTATGGCATTACCTGGATTGATTTATCTGTTTATTAATAATTTTATGCCATTACCAGGTCTTGTTCTGGCATTTAAAAAGTATAATGCAAAAAAAGGAATCTTTGGCTCACCATTTGTCGGACTTAAGAACTTTAAATACCTGTTTGTAACCAAAGATGCATTTATAATTACAAGAAACACCATCCTTTACAATTTAGCATTCATTGTGATTAATACGATATTGGCGATTGCAGTAGCAATTCTGCTTGCGGAGATGACATCCAAGATGAAAAAGGTATATCAGTGTCTGATTTTGTTGCCATATATGATTTCTATGGTCATCGTAAGTTATCTTGTATTTGGATTCCTTTCTACAGAGAATGGATTTATCAACAATACCGTTTTAAGGACGCTTGGAATGGAGCCAATTTCCTGGTATATGAAAAAACAGTATTGGCCATTCATTCTTGTTTTTGTAAACGCATGGAAAGTAATTGGCTATAACTGTATTATTTATCTTGCAGCAATTCTTGGAATTGATCGTAGTATTTATGAGTCAGCAGCAATTGATGGTGCGAGCAAATGGGCTCAGATTAAAAATATTACAATTCCACTGTTAAAACCGACTGCAATTATGCTGACATTACTTGCAATAGGAAGAATTTTCTATTCTGATTTTGGATTGTTTTATCAGGTGCCGCAGAATCAGGGAGCATTGTTTTCTGTAACAAACACCATTGATACGTATGTGTATCGTGGATTGCTAGAATTAGGTGATATGTCAATGGCATCAGCAGCAGGTCTGTATCAGTCCGTCATTGGATTTATACTTATCTTAAGTGCAAACTGGGCAATCCGTAAGATTGATCCGGAAAGTGCAATGTTTTAAAGGGGGGGAGTGACAGAGATGAGAGGAAAAGAAGAGAAAAGATTTCAAATTCTGGCACATATTATACTGGCACTACTGTCTGCTTTAGCAGTTATACCATTTGTTCTTATGATTGTATCATCACTGACGGATAATAATACACTTGTTGCAAATGGATATTCTTTCTGGCCTGAAAAATGGAGTCTTTATGCCTATGAATACATATTCAATACAGGTAACTCAGTATTACATGCTTATGGAATTTCTATTGTATTAACCATAGTTGGAACTTTAATTGCACTGATTCTGACAACAATGCTTTCTTATGTGATTTCCAGAAAAGGACTTCCAGGGCGAGGAGTTATTACTTTTCTTGTTGTATTTACCATGTTATTTAATGGTGGTCTTGTACCGACTTATATGGTCTATGCCAAGATTTTTAATGTAAAAAATACGTTCATGGCATTGCTAGTACCTGGTCTTTTGATGAACGGCTTTAATATTATGCTTATGAAATCATATTTTTGCACAAATATTCCAGATGAAATCTTGGATGCAGCATATATTGATGGTGCAACAGAATTTCAGGCATTTTATAAGGTTGCACTTCCACTTGCAAAACCAATCGTTGCAACAATTGCATTATTTGTAGGTATCGCGTACTGGAACGACTGGATGAACGGTTACATCTATATTACAAAGAATACAGATTTGTATTCTGTGCAGAATCTTCTGAACCGTATGATGCAGAACATACAGTATCTTTCACAGAATAGTTCTAATATTCAGCAGGCAGGTGTAGGACTCAATGCCATTCCAACTGCGTCCGTACGAATGGCCATGGCGACGGTAGGTGTATTGCCGATCCTCGTTGTTTATCCTTTTGTACAGAAATATTTTGTAAAAGGTATTACGCTTGGAGGCGTAAAAGGTTAAATAACTTTGGAATGACATAGGAGGATATATCAATGACGACTGTAAGTAATCCGATTTTATCAGGATTTTATCCAGATCCCTCTATTTGCAGAGTGGGTACTCAGTATTATCTTGTGAATTCTACTTTTGCATATTTCCCAGGAGTATCTGTGATGGAGAGCAGTGATTTAAAACACTGGAAGCAGATTGGAAGTGTGTTAGAGAGAAAAGAACAGCTTCCGTTGGATGGATGTGGACATTCAGAAGGAATTTTTGCACCGACAATTCGGTACTATAATGGAACATTTTATATGATCACGACCAATATTTCTGGCGGAGGAAATTTTGTGGTCACAGCAAAAGATCCTAAAGGACCATGGTCAGATCCTTACTGGCTAGGAGAAGCTGCGCAGGGAATTGATCCGAGTCTTTTCTTCGATGATGATGAAACATGCTGGTATATCGGAACCCGTCCAAATCCAGACGGAGTGCGTTACAATGGAGATTGGGTGATCTGGATTCAACGTCTAGATCTTGAGACGATGCAGCTTATAGGGGAAAGTTATAATATATGGAAAGGTGCCATGCGTGATGTGATTTGGCCTGAGGGTCCACATCTGTTGAAGAAAGACGGTTGGTATTATGTGATTAACGCAGAGGGAGGAACAGGACCAAATCACAGCATTTGTGTTGCAAGAAGTAGAAATATTACGGGACCGTATGAAAACAATCTCAATAATCCGATTCTGACACATAGACATATGGGAAAAGAGTATCCGATTGCTTGTGTAGGACATGGAGATTTTGTGGAGAGTATTGAAGGTGACTGGTATGTAGTTATGCTTGGAACCAGACCATATAAGGGAAAGACGGTAATCGGAAGAGAGACCTTTATTGCTAAAGTAGAGTGGGAAGATGGCTGGCCAGTGATTAATCCAGGAATCGGACATCTTGAGGATATTGTTGAGCTGAATACAACGGAAGAACCAGATTTTGCCACACCGATTGTTACACATTTTTACACGAAAAAATTGCCTGTTAACTGGATGAGCCTCAGAGGACCAAGGGAAGATTTTGCGTCGCTGGCTGAAAGAGAGGGATACCTGCGTATACATCTTTGTCCAGAATCACTGAAAGAAAGGGCGGCATGTGCATATCTTGCACGCAGAATCAGTGATTTTGATTGGCAGGCAGAATGGATGCTTGACTATGAGCCGATAAAAGAAAATGAATGTGCTGGTGCTGCAGTTATGATGGATAATGACAATCACATCCGTATGGAAATAAGAAAAGAAGGCAGTGACCGCGCGATAATTTTAATTAGATGCCAGAAGGGAATTGAGGAAGAGATTGCAAGAGAGCCGATCGGAGCAGGAAAAGTATTGCTTCGCATAGTTGAAAGAGATATGAAATGTTCTTTCTATGCACAGGCAGGTGGAGAGACTGTGACGGTTGCGGAAAATATAGATTATGCATTTATGAGTATTGAAGATGCAGATGGTTTTACTGGTGATACGATTGGAATGTATGCATCTTCAAATGGTATAGAAAGCACTGCCTATGCAGATTATGAATGGTTTGCATATCAGGCGCTATAAGATGGGTACAAAAGGGAGTTTGGAAAAAAAACGTTTTATCCCTTGCGGTTCTTTAATTAATACTTTACAAAACAAAATAAATGCGATATGATATGCCTAAATAGGGAGCTCAAATAGATGGGCTGAGAGTAGACTTGGTAGTCTTGACCTAAAACCTGATTTGGATAATGCCAACGTAGGGAAATACATGTCTTGCACAATAATGTTGTGTGTGTTTTGCTCTCTGTTTTTTTGTGTGAACTGGGGGCACCACTTTTCGCAGAACAGACTAGGCGCCGGATGATACTTGTATTGTATCATTCGGCGCTTTTTTTGTTTTTAATTTGCTAATAAAGGTGCCGAATATAAGAAAGGAGATAAGCCATATGGTAAGGATAAATGGAGAAGATAAGGCACTTGCAGGAATCAATCTCTTGGAATACTTAAAAGATGCTGGATACCAACTGGAAAAGATTGTGGTAGAACGAAATCTGGAAATCATTCCGCGAGATCAGTTAGAAAATGTGGTGATTCAGGAAAATGATTCCATTGAAGTACTGAGTTTTGTTGGTGGAGGCTGATATAATGACTGAAATGCAGAAAGAGATGCAGAAACTTATTTCAAAAGACGAATTGGATAAAGCTTTTGATGCAAGGTTTCCAAAAGAGATGCAGGTAAAGCTGCATAATGCAAAGGTTGCCATAGCAGGACTTGGCGGACTTGGCTCCAATATTGCAGTCATGCTTGCAAGAAGTGGGGTAGGTCAGCTTTTACTTGTAGATTATGATGTGGTAGATGTGACAAATCTAAATAGACAGATGTACTATATTCAGCATATTGGAAAACCAAAAGCTCAGGCACTGCCTGAAATATTATATCAGATTAATCCATATAGTAATTATCAGTCATGTTCTGTGAAAGTAACAGAGCGAAATGTACACGAGTTGTTTTCGCAATATCCAATTGTATGTGAAGCTTTTGACGCACCAGATCAGAAAGCAATGCTGGTAAGGGAAGTACTTACTCAGTGTCCCAATACTACAGTTGTATCGGGAAATGGAATGGCTGGATATGGAGATATCAATGAAATACAGACGAGCAGAAAAATGAGGCACCTTTATGTGTGCGGAGATCAGCATACAGATGTAGGTGAGGGAATTGGTCTTATGGCTCCGAGAGTAGCAGCTTGCGCTGCACATGAAGCCAATAAAGTGATACAGCTTATTATGGAAGCATGAAATAAAAACTTAAAAATAAAAGTTTAATGAGGAGACAAACATGGAAGATAAACTGATATTAGGAGGAAAAGAATTCAAAAGTCGTTTTATTCTGGGATCAGGAAAATATAATTTGAATCTGATTAACGCAGCAGTAGAGCAGGGTGGTGCAGAAATCATAACACTTGCGCTTAGACGTGCAAATACCAAGGAAAGTGAAAATATTTTGGATTATATTCCAAAGGGTGTCACACTGCTTCCAAATACTTCTGGTGCACGAAATGCAGAGGAGGCAGTTCGTATTGCGAGACTGAGCCGTGCAATGGGCTGTGGTGATTTTGTAAAGATAGAGATAATGCGAGATGCCAAATATCTTTTCCCAGATAATCAGGAAACAATAAAAGCAACAGAAATTTTGGCAAAGGAAGGATTTGTAGTTCTGCCGTATATGAATCCTGATTTAAATGTTGCAAGAGATCTGCAAAACGCCGGAGCTGCTGCTGTAATGCCGCTGGCTGCTCCTATTGGAAGCAATAAAGGTCTGGCAACAAAAGCCATGATTCAGGTACTTATTGATGAGATCGATCTGCCAGTTATTGTGGATGCAGGAATTGGAAAACCATCTCAGGCTTGTGAAGCAATGGAAATGGGAGCAGCAGCAATTATGGCAAATACGGCAATTGCAACAGCAGGGAATATACCTGATATGGCAGAGGCTTTTAAGCTTGCAATTCAGGCTGGCAGAAAAGCATATCTTACTGGAATGGGAAGAGTGCTTGCAAGGGGCGGAAGCGCATCAGATCCGTTAACAGGATTTTTACGGTAGGAGGTTGTAGTCATGAATGAAGAAAATCAGGTATATTTTATTGACAGTGATCAACTGCCGCCTTCCGCATTGGAAAGAAAACATCGCTTGGAGCAGGATCCCTCTTTTCGTGCTGACCATATGAAATACATGGATGGAATGCAGGTAATCGAATCAGACATTAAAGATAAAGTGTTAAAAGCCATGGGAGAGTATGATTACAATTCCTACACTGCAGCTGATGTTGAGAGAGCACTTTCTCACGAGACATGTTCAATAGAAGACTTTAAAGCCTTTTTGTCACCTGCTGCAGCATCGTATCTGGAGCAGATGGCAAGAAAAGCAGAAGAGATAACAAAAAATCATTTTGGAAACACTGTTTATATTTTTACACCACTTTATATAGCCAATTATTGTCAGAATTACTGCATTTACTGTGGATTCAATTGTTATAACAATATTCGCAGAAAGAAATTAAATTTCCAGGAAATAGAGCATGAAATGCAGGTTATAGCCAAAACTGGAATGGAAGAGATACTGCTGCTTACAGGAGAAAGCCGGAAATATTCTGATGTGGAATATATTGGTGAGGCAGTAAAAATTGCTCGGAAATATTTCAAAAACATCGGAATTGAAATTTATCCGGTAAACGTAGATGAGTATAAGTATCTTCATGAATGCGGCGTAGATTATGTAACTGTTTTTCAGGAAACCTATAATGCAGATAAGTATGAGACACTGCATTTGCTCGGACATAAGCGTGTATGGCCGTATCGTTTTGATTCTCAGGAACGTGCATTGATGGGAGGCATGAGAGGCACTGGATTTTCTGCTCTTCTGGGGCTTGATGATTTCAGAAAGGATGCACTGGCGACTGCGCTTCATGTTTATTATATAAACCGTAAATATCCGCATGCAGAGCTTTCTCTAAGCTGTCCAAGACTGCGTCCTATTGTAAATAATGATAAGATCAATCCACGTGATGTAGGCGAAAAAGAACTCTGCCAGGTATTATGTGCATATCGTATGTTCCTTCCTTTTGTTGGAATTACAGTATCTAGTCGTGAAAGTGCTGATTTCAGAAATGGTATTGCAAAAATTTGTGCAACAAAAGTATCAGCAGGAGTATCAACAGGTATAGGTGATCATGAAGAAAAATATGAAGGAACAAAAGATGCAGATGTAGGAGACGAGCAGTTTGAAATTAACGATTCCCGCTCTTTTGGATCCATGTATCAGGACATGGAACAGGAAGGTCTGCAGCCTGTGTTGAATGATTACCTCTATGTGTAATAGCTACGAATATACTATTGTAATTACTAACCGTCATCTTGTGCAGGGGGATTTCCTGAAGCAGCTCGAAAAAGTAACAAAGCTGCATCCCCATGCATTGATTTTGAGAGAAAAAGATCTTACAGATGATGCTTATGAAAGTCTGGCAAAAAAAGTTTTTGATTTATGCAAGAGAGAAGATATAACTTTCTTTTTACATACTAAGATTGAAATTGCCCGAAAAATAGGATGTCAAAACATTAATCTGTCTATTCCTGTGCTAAATGGATTATCAGAGACAGAAAAGAAAGCTTTAACAGAAGATTTTTGTGAAATCAGTATTTCATGCCACAGCATGGAAGATGTAGAAATTGCAATGGCAGGAGGTGCTACACAGATTATTCTGGGAACTATTTTTGAGACAGAGTGTAAAAAAGGTGTTCTAGGCAAGGGTGTGGAGTTTGTAAGAGAAATATGTCAAAAGTGTCCGCTTCCGGTATACGCTATAGGCGGAATGAATCTGCAAAGACTGCCTCTTGTCATAGACGCGGGAGCTGCAGGTTGCTGCATGATGTCTGGATTTATGCAAACAACGAAACCATTGCAGTAAAGTGCTTTCATAACATGACATGTCAACTGCAGTAAAATATCACAAAAAATAGCTGCAGATTTTGTTACGGGTTACGCGCTTAACCTTTGAAAAAATAATATTTCTGTTGTACCATGTAATTACAAGATTAGGAAAAGAGGGAATTAGCATGGAACAGGATAGGATTCGAATTGTGGATGTTGCAGATGCGTTAGGTCTTAGCACAGCGACTGTTTCAAAAGTAATTCATGGTAAAACAGAAAAAATTTCTGATGAAACAATAAAACGTGTTCAGCAAGAGCTTGAAAGATCGGGATACATACCGAATATGGCAGGTATTTTGCTTGCAAGAAATAATTCAAGAATTATTGGAGTAGTGGTCAATGACCATGAAAAGTATGAGGGCAGAGTTTTAGAAGATGGTTTTGTGATGTCATCATTAAATGCTCTTTCACGTGAGGTAAATGAAAAAGGATATTTCTTGATGATAAAAACGACAGCTGATATCAGTGAAATTCCGGTGTTTGCTTCCATGTGGAATATGGATGGACTGATTTTAATGGGATTTTGCGAAGCCGATTATAATGATTCAGCGCAGAAAACCCCGGCCGTTCGCAAGAACGTCCGAGGGATGAATGCGCCGATTACAAACAACGCAACCATCATTCAAATAGGGTTTTCTTCTGGAATTGTTGGTTTTTCTTGGCCTGATGTTCTTCAGAACGCTGTGATTCGATGTATTGCTTTACTGTTTCAAGAGAAACACTTCCGGTAGTTGCGATAAAGTAGCTGCGGCTCCAGAATGAGGTATCGTCCCCATAGATATACTGTTTGATCTGTTCCGGAAAACGCTTGCGCATCTCTCTGGATAACTGAGTCTTGATGCTTCTTACAAAGACGGATATGTTGGTATTCGGTGGCAGTGATAC
>JABLTO010118822.1_pt1 | contig 11844 bp, 8 predicted proteins | sample 7160091 | NCBI WGS metagenome assembly JABLTO01 (sample SAMN14651225, study PRJNA627086) | human gut metagenome | isolation source: feces | host: Homo sapiens
GATTTTCGCTATAATATCTCCGTATTACAAAAAACCAAGCAGCCTTCGCTGCGTTTTGCCAATGGGAGGCATGATGAAAGCAATAAAGAGGATCACAGCTCTGGCGCTCTGTGCGCTGATGCTGTTGGGCCTTCTCTCCGGCTGCGGGGAGAAGAAGCAGGGGGACGAGAAATTTGTCCTGAACGCGAGTGTCTGCAACGTGATCGACTCGCTCGACCCCGCGATGAACACCGACACGGACGCCGACAGCGTGTTTTACGCGCTCTATGAAAATCTGATGCGCGAGAGCGATGACGGCAGCGGCGAGGTGACGCTGACGAACGGCATGGCCAAGGAGTACACCGAGGAGACGAACTACGACGGCAGCGTGACCTACCGCTTCACGCTGCGCTCGACCGCGCGCTGGTCGGACGGGGAAAAGGTGACGGCGGATGACTTCGTCTATGCCTGGCAGAGACTTGCCGACCCCGCGACGGATTCGCCAAACCACGCGCTGATGAGCGTGGTGGCGGGCTATGACGAGGTGCGCGAGACGGGCGACAAGACGAAGCTCCAGGTCTCGGCCAGGGATGAATCCACGTTCGTCGTCACGCTGAGCGCGCCGTGCGCCTATTTTATCGAGGGCATCTGCACGGCGGTCGCCACGATGCCGCTGCGCCGCGATCTGACAGAGAACGGCGGAGGCTTTGACACGCCGGCCCTTGTGAGCAACGGCGCGTACCATGTGAGCGCGTGGACGAAGAGCAGTGAGCTGACGGCGGCGCGCAGCGACGAGTATTACGAGGCGCGTCTCGTCGGTCCCGACGAGCTGCACTTCATCTTCACAGCGGGCGCGGACGAGGCGTGGCAGCTTTACGAGGCGGGCGAGATCGACTACATCGCCCACCTGCCCAACAGCGTGATCGCCGAGCTTTCGCAGGACGAGAGCTGGAAGCCAACGGCGGTGTACGCGACGACGAGCGTCCTTTACAACAACGAGAGCGACACGTTCTCGAACGAGCACATCCGCAAGGCCTTTGACCTTGCCATCGACCGCGCGGCCGCCACGGCGGCGGGCGGCGCGGAGAACAGCCCCGCGACGGGCCTTGTCCCCTACGGCATTCCGGATTCCGGCGAGACGGAGGACGATTTCCGCACGACGGGCGGCGAGCTCTGCGCCATCGATGAAGAGGGCATGAGCGCGCGGGCAACGCAAGCGCAGGAGGAGCTGACCTACGCGGGCTATTACAGCACGAGCATGTTCCCACCGGTCGAGCTTCTGTACGTGACCGGCACGGAGAATGACGCCGTGGCGAGCGCGCTGCAAAACATGTGGAGCACGACGCTTGGCGTGAACGTGATGCTGCGCGGCGTGACGCAGGCAGAGTACAACACGCGCATGGAAGCGGGGAACTACGAGCTCGCGCTGCAAAAGGTCACCGCGCTCTACGACGACGCGATGGGCTTCCTCGACCGCTGGTGCAGCGAGGATGAGCAGAACCTGATCAGCTATGAAAACGGCACCTACGACGTGCTGATGGGCGTCGCCAGAGCGTCGGAAAATCCTGTGGCGCGCACAGCGTTCCTGCACGATGCGGAGACGATGCTGCTCGGTGAGACAGCGCTCTCGCCCGTGTATTTTGACGGCACGGCGCACATGCTGCGCGACACGCTGCGCGGCGTCTACACCGACGGCTTTGGCAACAGCTACTTCGCCGGTGTGCGCGCGAACACAGACTGAATTGTGTGAAACGAAACAAAATGGCAGCTTTTGACCAAAAAGCTGCCATTTTTTCTTGCTTTGACAGGAAACTTGCAAAATAGTGCTTGCTTTTTGCGAACAAACAGACTACAATATGAGCCTTGGGCGGCTTTGTCCGCCCGTACTTTTTCTGTTGTGAGGGTATTACCATGACTGCGATTTTGAATCTGGCCGTTGCGCTGCTCGCAGGGCTTTTGATGACCCGTATTTTCAGCCGCTGGCATCTGCCTGATGTCACGGCGTTTCTTGTGACGGGCGTTCTGATCGGGCCGTTCGTGCTGGGCCGGCTCGGCATTCCGGGCCTCGGCTTTGTAAGCTACGACCAGGTCGAGGCGCTGAGCATGATCTCCGATGTGGCGATGGGCTTTATCGCCTTTTCCATCGGCAATGAATTCCGCCTGAGCCAGCTCAAAAAGACTGGCAGGCAGGCGATGATTATCGGCGTCTTGCAGGCGCTGGCCGCGCTGGCCTTTGTCGACATTGCGCTCGTGATCTTCCACTTCCTGCGCCCCGACGTGCTGTCCGTCCCTGCGGCCATCACACTCGGCGCGATCGCCACGGCCACCGCACCTGCGACGACGCTGATGGTCGTGCGCCAGTACAAGGCCAAGGGCGAGCTGACGGATCTGCTGCTGCCGATCGTCGCGCTCGACGACGCGGTGGGTCTCATCGCATTTGCCGTATCCTTCGGTATTGCCCGCGCGATGGACAGCGCACAGTTCAGCCTCGCAAGCATTTTGCTCTCTCCACTCATTGAGATCGTCGGCTCGCTGCTGCTCGGCGCGCTTGCTGGTTTCGTGCTCACGAAGCTTGAGACGATGTTCCGCTCGAACTCGAACCGCCTGTCGCTGAGCATCGCGTTCATCTTTCTGATGGTCGGCCTGTCCGCAATGGACTTCACCGTCGCGGGCGTGGACTGCGGCTTTTCGCCGCTGCTCGTGTGCATGATGCTCGGCACGGTGTTCTGCAACATCTGCCCGCTGTCGGACGATTTGATGAACCGCGCGGACAAGTGGAGCACGCCGATGTTGGCGGTGTTCTTTGTCGTGAGCGGCGCAAACCTGCGCTTGAGCGTCTTTTCTCAGGGTGTGCTCGTGCTCATCGGCGTTGTGTACATCATCGCGCGCTCGGCCGGTAAGTATTGCGGCGCGCGCTGGTCGGCCAAGGCGGTGGGCTGTGACCACACGGTGCAGAAGTACCTCGGCATCATGCTGCTGCCGCAGGAGGGTGTGGCGCTCGGTATGTGCGTGAGCGCACAGGCGCTCGGCGCGGATGGCGAGCTGATCCGCAACATCATCCTCTTCTCCGTGCTGATCTACGAGCTGGTCGGCCCGCTGGCGACAAAGGAATCTCTCAAGGCCGCCGGCGCGATCACCGAAAAGCCCAGGGAAGTCCTCGAGCGCCGCGAGCGCAAGCTCGCCGAGGCCGAGCCCAAGGAACTCCTCGAGCGCCGCAAAGAGCGCGCAAACAAAAAGTAAATCCGCTGAAAGGAGATGGCCTTGGTCATCTCCTTTTTCTGCACCGGGCGGGAACTTTTTGTGAATTTGCGCGTCTAAAGAGGAAAGGCACTTGACATAACTTGTGAAAATTATGTACAATAAAGGCGTACAAACCGATAAGGGGGAATCATTATGGAAGGACGTCGGGTCAGCCGCCGCAAACCGCGGCGCAATCCGCTTTATGTGCTTTTTATGGGACTGCTGGCGCTTTCGCTGGTGCTCCTGATCACGGTGGTCGTGCTGGGCTTCAAGCTCAAGAGCGCGCGCAGCGATCTTGCTGCGGCGCAGACGAAAATCGAGCAGCTGCGCGGCGGCCAGCAGACCGGCGAGGACGGCCAGACTGTGACCGGCGAAGATGGCTCGATCACCGGAGAGAACGATGTGAGCGACCCCGCGCAGGGCGATAATGGTACGACTGGCGATAATCAGACGGGCGGCGACACGATCGACTGGCTCGACCTCACGGGCCATGACGAGGTCTCCGTCAAGCCGAGCTCTGTGTATGACAAGTATTACATCTACTACACCACCGGCGGCGTGAATCTGCGCAGCGGCCCGGGCACGAGCTATGACAAGGTCACGACCGTGTCGCTCGGCAGCGAGGTACAGGCTGCGGCCAAGCAGGATGGGTGGACGTTCGTCAGCGTGGACGGTAAGTTTGGCTGGATCAACTCGGACTTCCTCTCCACCACGCGCCCCGCATCGTAACAATATCAAGCAAAAAAGGAGCAAGCCGAAAGCTTGCTCCTTTTTGCTGTTCAGTTGCCGCCGCAGCCGCCTTTATCCTTCAGGGAGCACGCTCCTTTGAAGCCGCAGGCGTTGCAGTGGTTGTTCGGGTCGGACACGACGCTGCCGCTCAGAAAGCGCAGCGCGGCGTCGTCTGCCTTGCCGGAATAGCCGGGGAAGAGCATGATGCCTGCCATGCCGACAGCGGTGCGCTCGGTGTCGTCGATCGTGCCGCAGAGCAGCGCGTCGATGCCGTAACGCTCCAAAAGGCCGACGGCAGCGTCGGTGCTGCTTTCTTCCATCGGCTCGAGGAACTCGTGCACGATCTTTCCGTGGTCGTCCTCATAAAAATGGAAGGCTTCGGCATTGGCGAGCGGGGAGAAAACCTCCCCACTCACAACAGGAATCGCAATACGCATTGCTTTCCTCCTTTTACACCTCAACGCCCTTGCCGTCGTTCCACTTCCACGCGCGGACCTCGGGCAGATCCACGCCGTTGTCCTTGATATACTGGCGGTGCTCAACGAGCTTGTCGTTCATCTTCTGGATGAGGTAAGCACCGCGGTTGCCGAGCTGCGGCAGGCGCTGCACCGTATCGATGACGAGATCGAAGCGGTCGATATCGTTGAGCACGCGCATGTCGAACGGGGTCGTGATCGTGCCTTCCTCCTTATAGCCGCGCACGTGCAGGTTGCGGTTGTGGCGGCGGTAGGTCAGCTCGTGGATCAGCGTGGGATAGCCGTGGTAGGCAAAGATGATGGGCTTGTCCTTGGTAAAGAGCGTGTCGTACTCTGCGTCGGTCAGGCCGTGGGGATGCTCGGTGTGCGGCTGGAGCTTCATCAGGTCGACGACGTTCACGACGCGGATCTTGAGCTCCGGCAGCTCGCGGCGCAGGATCGTCACAGCGGCGAGAGTCTCAAGCGTTGGCGTGTCGCCGCAGCAGGCCATGACGACGTCGGGCTCCTGGCCCTGATCGTTCGAGGCCCACTCCCAGATGCCGATGCCCTGCGTGCAGTGCTTGACGGCCTGCTCCATCGTCAGCCATTGCTGGCGCGGGTGTTTGCTCGCGACGATGACGTTCACATAGTTACGGCTCTTGATGCAGTGGTCAAAGCAGGAGAGCAGGCAGTTGGCATCGGGCGGCAGATACATGCGCACGACGTCGGCCTTCTTGTTGGCGACGTGGTCGAGGAAGCCGGGGTCCTGATGCGTGAAGCCGTTGTGGTCCTGCTGCCAGACGTTGGAGGCGAGGATATAGTTGAGGGAGGCGATATCGTGGCGCCAGGGGAGCTCATTGCACATCTTGAGCCACTTGGCGTGCTGGGAAAACATCGAGTCGACAATGCGGATGAAGGCCTCGTAGCTGTCAAAGAAGCCGTGGCGGCCCGTCAGCAGGTAACCTTCGAGGAAGCCCTCGCAGAAGTGCTCGGAGAGCATGGAGTCCATCACGCGGCCGTCGGGGTCAAGGTGCTCGTCGATGCCCTCGATCTGCTCGTCGAGGAAGCGGCGGCCCGTGACGTCAAACACGGCCTGCAAACGGTTGGACGCCGTCTCGTCGGGTGCGAAGATGCGGAAGTTGCGCGACTCCATGTTGAGCTTCATCACATCGCGGACATAGGTGCCAAGGACGTACATGTCCTGCGCCTCGACCTCGCCGGGGGCGGGGATATCGACCGCGTAGTCGCGGAAGTCGGGCGTGCGCAGGTCGCGCAGGAGAAGACCACCGTTGGCGTGCGGGTTTGCGCCCATGCGGTGCTCGCCCTTGGGCGGGAAGGACGCGATCAGCTCGACCGGCGTACCGTCCTCGTTGAAGAGCTCTTCGGGCTTGTAGGAGCGCAGCCATTGTTCGAGCAGCGGCAGGTGCTTGCTTTCATCCGCGCCCATGGAGATAGGCACCTGATGGGCGCGCCAGCTGCCTTCGATTGCGTTGCCGTCGACCTCCTTCGGACCGGTCCAGCCCTTCGGAGTGCGCAGCACGAGCATCGGCCAGCGGGGGCGGCTCGCCTTGCCGCTCTCTCGCGCGGTGCGCTGGATGCGCTTGATCTCGCGGATGGCCCAGTCGACCGCGGCGGCCATCTGCTGGTGCATCGTCTCGGGCTCGTCACCCTCGACAAAGCGCGGCTCCCAGCCGCAGCCGCGGAAGAAGCACTCGACCTCCTCGTGGCTCATGCGGGAGAAGATGGTCGGATTTGCGATCTTGAAGCCGTTTAAGTGCAGGATCGGCAGGACTGCGCCGTCGGTGATCGGGTTCATGAACTTGTTGCCGTGCCAGGACGTTGCGAGCGGGCCGGTCTCGGCCTCGCCGTCGCCGACGACGCAGGCCGCGATCAGGTCGGGGTTATCCGCCACCGCGCCGAAGGCGTGGGAGAGGGAATAGCCCAGCTCGCCGCCCTCGTGGATAGAGCCCGGCGTTTCGGGCGCGACATGGCTCGGGATGCCGCCGGGGAAGGAGAAGCGCTTGAAGAGCTTCTGCATGCCCTCCTTATCGCGCGTGATGTTGGGGTAGACCTCCGTATAGCTGCCGTCCAGCCAGTCCTGCGCGACCATGGCGTTGCCGCCGTGACCGGGGCCGGAAAGGTAGATCATATCGAGGTCATCGCGCTTGATGACGCGGTCTAAGTGCGTGTAGATGAAGTTCTGGCCCGGGCAGGTGCCCCAATGGCCGACGATGGTCTGCTTTAAGTCGCTCTCGCGCAGCGGGCGCTCGAGCAGCGGATTATCGAGAAGATAGAGCTGGCAGGCGGTCAGATAGTTTGCTGCGCGCCAGTAAGCGTCGATCTGTTTGAGCTCCTCGGGCGACAGCGGCGGCTTTTTCGACAGCCGTGCGGTGCTTTTTTGCGTAGGCATGGAAAGCTCCTCCTTTTTCTTTTGGTTGATGAGGTTAGTATATCATTTAATTTTAAAAAATCAATAGTCAGACATAGAAAACGAGGTAAAATCTTAAAATATGTCAAAATAAGCTGAACGCTATTTTACAATTTGCATGAATTAAAACGATAACAAAACGATAAAATAGGGGAAAGACGGTGCAAGCGCACCGCCTTTTCCCTATATGAGAGAGATGAGAGAATAGCAAAATTAGTTGATCGGGCAGACCCAGCCGAACGGGTCGGGCTTTGTGCCCCACTGGATGCCAGTCAGCTCGTCGTAGAGCTTCTGAGACAGCGCACCGATCTTGTTGTCGTTGACCTTGTAGTCTCTGTCACCCCAGCTCAGCTCGCCGATCGGGGAGATGACGGCGGCGGTGCCGATGCACCACGCCTCCTCCAGCGCGCCGGATGCCGCGGCGTCAAAGAGCTCGTCCACGCTCAGCAGACGCTCCTCGACGGGCACGCCCCAGCTCTTTAAGAGCTCGATGGCGGACTTGCGCGTCACGCCGCGCAGGATGGAGCCAGTCAGCGCGGGGGTGACGACGGTGCCATTGATCTTAAACATGACGTTCATGCCGCCGCCTTCTTCGACGTACTTGCGCTCCACGCCGTCGAGCCACAGGACTTGAGAGAAGCCCTTTTCGATGGCGCGGTCGCCCGCGCGGTTGGCCGCGCCGTAGTTGCCGCCGCACTTGGCCTCGCCCGTGCCGCCGCGCACCGCGCGGACGTCCTCGGTCTCGACCATGATGGGAACGGGCTGTAAGCCGTTTTTGAAGTAGCTGCCGGAGGGAGAGAGAATGACGGCAAACGTGGCCTCATGCACGCCGTGCAGGGCAAGCGTCGGGTCAGTGCCGTACAGGAACGGACGGATGTAGAGGGACGTGCCGGGATCGCTCGGGACCCAGTTCTCGTCGACCTTGACGACGGTCTTGATGGCCTGCAGCGCATCGTCGGGATCAAGCTGGGGCAGGCCCAGACGCTCGCAGGAGCGGTTCAGACGGGCGACGTTCTCCCAGGGGCGGAAGAGCTGCACGCCGCCGTCGGGACGGCGGTAAGCCTTCATGCCCTCGAAGACCTCGGTGCCGTAGTGCAGGACGCTCGCGGCCGGAGACATCGTGATGGGGCCGTAGGGCACGACGCGCGCGTCATGCCAACCCTTGTCGGCGCTGTAGTCCATCAGGAACATATGATCGGTGAACACGGTGCCGAAGCCGAGCTGGTCGGACGGGGGCAGCGTGCCGGGATGGGTAGTCTTAGTGATCGTGATATTCATAAGGATGACCTCCTGTCGAAATTTGTTTGCTCTTTAGATTTCCTTGAGATGCTCCATGTTGTGGCGGATGCCCTCGCAGCAGGCGTGGAAGGTGGCCTTCTCGTCGGCGGTCAGCGGCAGCTCGACGACCTGCTCGACGCCGTTTTCACCGATGACGCAGGGAACACCCGCGAACAGGCCCTCTTCGCCGTACTCGCCGCACAGTTCCGTGCTGGCGGGCAGGATGACCTTCTCGTCGTGCAGCACGGCGTAGGCCATGCGCGCGGCGGTGGTGGCGATGCCATACTCGGTGCAGAACTTGCCGGAGAACGTGACCCAGCCGCCGCCAATGGACTCCTTCTGCAGCGCGTCGCGGTCGAAGCGGAAGCGCTCGTCGGTCTTGGCCCACTCATCCAGCGGCACGCCGCGGAAGCTGACGCAGGACCAGGGCGCGAACTGCTGGTTGCCGTGCTCGCCCATCATGTAGCAGGTGATGGACTTGTGGTCAAGGCCGGTCTGGCGCGCCAGCGCGCTCAGAAGACGGGAGGTGTCGAGGCCCGTGCCGGTGCCGAACACGCGGCCGCGGGGCAGGCCCAGATGCAGTGCCAGCTCGCGCGTGACGATGTCGCAGGGGTTGGTGATGTTGATGAGCACGCCGTCAAAGCCGCTGGCCTTGATCTTTTCCGCGTAGCCGCGCACAGCGGGGATGGTGAAGTCCATCTCGGTCACGCGGTCATGCGTGCCGCGCAGCAGGTCGATCTTGCCGACGCTGTTGACGATGACGTCGCACACGCCAAGGTCGGAGAAGTCGCCGCCGCGCACCGTCACGCGGTGGGGCATGTACGCGACTGCGTCGCGCAGATCCTGCACTTCGCTTGCGAGCTTCTGCTCGTTCTGGTCGACGAGCACCAGCTCGTCCGCGATGCCCTGGATCGCCAGAGCGTAAGCCACATGTGCGCCGACATGACCCATGCCGACCACGCCGAGAACTCTTTTCTTTGCCATAAGAATACTTCCTTTCTCAAAAACGGTGTGCCCCGTGTAGTTAACTGATCGTTTGTGCGGCCCTTACATGCCGAAGTTGGGGAAGAGCACGCAGGTATAAAGCATGGCGAGAACCATGTACAAAACAAGGATGATGGCGAAGGCCTTGAAGGTCTTCTTCATGACGTCGCTTTCGTTGCCCACCTGGTCGACCGTCGCGCAGGCGGCGACCGTGTTGTTCGGGCAGATCAGGTTGCCGAGCGAAGCGCCCGCGTTCTGACCGGCGAAGATCGTGATGGGGTTCATGCCGAGCGACGCCGCGGCGTCGATGTGCATCTGAGCAAACATGATGTTGGAGCCAAGGCCCGTGCCGGTGATGAACGCGCCGCTCGAACCGATGAGGACGGCTGCCGCGGGATAGAAGCGGCCGACGACGGCGGCGATGTCAGAGGCGAGGAGGTTCATCATGCCCGTGGAGGAGGACTGCATGATGTAGGCGACGATAAGGAGGCTGCCCATCGTGATGAGGACCGGCAGCACGCCGCTCGCGGTGCGCTTGCAGACGGCTTTATAGGTCTTGAAGTCCACGCCCAGCGTGAGCGCGCCGAGGATGCCGCACACAAGGATGACAAGGTCGACCCAGAAGATGTAGCCGAATGTGCACATGATGGCAAAGCCGTTTTCAACGACGGCGGGGAAGCCGTAGCGGATGAGCGGGAGCAGCACGAGCATGTAGACGTAAGGCGACATGGCCTTGAACGAGCTGTACTTGCGCTGATGGTTGGCGCTTTCATTGCGGAATTCGTCGGGCGTCTTCACGCCGACGAGCTTGACATACGCAACGGAGAGAAGGATGGAGATGAGGCCCGTGCCCATGGAGGTGACCTCCGCGCCGACAAAGTTGGAAAGAACGAACATCGTGAGGCACGTGCTCACGCCCGCGAAGGTGAGGTAAGGGAGAATGCCCTTGTAGCCCTTTTTGCCGAACGCCATGCCGACCATGATGAACGGGATGACGAGCACGCCGAACATGTGGAAACGGCCGGCCATCGCGGCGTTCTGCGCGACGGTGGCAAGGCCTGCGTCAACGAGGGCCGCGCCGCCGTTGATGGTCGTCAGGCCCGCGCCGCCGAACGAGGCGGGCGTCGCGTCGCCGAGCAGCGCGATGGCGATGGAGGTGGTGGGGTTAAAGCCGAGGGCCACGAGGAACGGGGCGGCGATGGCGGCGGGAGCGCCCGCGCCCGCTGCACCCTCAAGGAAGATCGGCAGCATCATGCCGATGATGACGACCTGCACGCGGCGGTCATCACTGATCTGCGCAATGGTGGCTTTCACATCCTCGATGGCGCCGGTCTCGCGCAGCAGGTTCAAAATGGTGAACGCGCCGAAGACCATCAGCACGATCTTGAGGCCTTCCTTGATGCCTTTCCAGACCAGAGGGTCGAGCACCTTGACGTTTTCAGCAAACGTGAGGCCGTCAAGGTTGAAATAGGTAAAGGCAAGGATAAGCGTCCAGGCAAGGGCGATGGGCGAGACGGTTTTTGCGGATTTTTTGAAGCCCAGGATGCCGACGAGCACGACGACGATCGGGCTGAGCGCCATGAGGAAGTTTAAAAAGTCCATTGGAGGGATCTCTCTTTCTGAAAAATGTGGAATGGGGGGGATCTATTTCCGCTTTTTTCGCCGGCCGAACGAGAAAAAGTGAAAAAGCTAAGAGGAAGAGGCTCCGTCGAATCGACGGAGCCTCTTTCGTGATATCAGTCTCTATCTCGTGCGGAGAATCGGGAGAGAAGTCGAAGTTGCGTCGCGATTCGGACGGGCTGTTCAGTTTTGTTTCTTAACAGTACTGCCAGAGGCAGAATAATAAAGGACGCCAGCAGAATAAGGCTGGCGTCCAGAATAATCATGCTGTTCATATCAGAACAGGAGAAAGCGGCACAGGCGGCCTGTGCGAAGTGAGATGCAGCTGCATTGGCAAAGAACTGAGTCATCAGACGTTTCTCCTTTCCTGAAGATGAACGCATCTTAACACACATTTTTTTACCTCGCAAGGGAAAATGCGGCTGATTATGCAAGATTGGACGAGTACACAAAAAACAGAAATACCCACTTTTCGACATTGTTAAAAAGACATAATGAATCCTAATGGTTCCTTCATGTCATGGAAAGAAGCACTGCATAGGGACTTCCCGTGCGGCCATAGGATGGAGAAAAGAGGAGGCGTTTTTATGCTGTCGATTGCACTTTATCTGCTTACGCACGCCATGCTGCTCTCGCTCCACCTGTCGGGCGGCTCGTTCCCGCGCCCGCTCTCGGCACAGGAGGAAAAGAAATACGTCGAGCGCATGCTTGCGGGCGACATTGAGGCGCGCAATGTGCTCGTTGAGCACAATCTGCGCCTTGTCGCGCACATCGCCAAAAAATACTACACCCAGTCTGACGAGCAGGACGATCTCATCTCCATCGGCACCATCGGTCTCATCAAGGGCGTTTCGAGCTACCGTCCGGAAAAGGGTACGAGGCTCGCGACCTACGCTGCCAAATGCGTGGAGAATGAAATTCTGATGTACTTTCGCAGTCGGAAGAAATTACAGGGCGAGGTGTCGCTCAACGATTCGCTCGATTCCGGCGCCGACGGCGAGTCGCTCTACCTCATGGATGTCGTCGGCGTCGAGGACACGATGTATTTGGACATTCAGGACCGCGACGACTGCCTGCGCGTGCGAAGGCTCGTGCACGAGTGCCTGACCGAGCGGGAGGAAGAGGTCATCA